>Ga0041059_1001827_pt1 | contig 16562 bp, 10 predicted proteins | sample AraColnosormetaG_FD_56232 | JGI IMG/M metagenome (GOLD analysis project Ga0041059, IMG submission 56232) | Arabidopsis roots microbial communities from North Carolina, USA - Col MF nosort | ecosystem: Host-associated > Plants > Roots > Unclassified | place: USA: North Carolina | collected...
TTTTTTTTTTTTTTTATAATCTATTTGGTTTGGGTTTATTGTGACCAATGACAAGAAAAGTCTATATTTTATAGTTAGACGTATTATATATATCATGAGATAATATACAAGCAAACACAATTGTAAGCATATATAAAAATCAATCAAGTTGTTATGATATTTATGATAACTTTAAACTTTGATTAACAAGAAAGGTAATCCAATAGTAATATTTGTCATACGGTGCCGTTTCACTAATAAATGGGCTTACGTAATACGGACCAACACAAAGTGACGTGGTTTCATTTTAAAGGTGTTACTTATCGTCGCCAATGAGATATTGTCAAGGCCCAGGCCCATTTGCTTGTATCCTCGAGGCAGCAAATTCTTGTATTCCATTTCTCTCCTCTTCTTCCTCTTTCTCTCTCTCACATCTGTATTTGTTGTCTCGATCGTGTAACTGAGAACGAAGGATGCAAGTAGTTTCCAGGAGATTAGTTCAACGGCCTCTCGTCGGAGGAGCTTCGATCTATTCATCTTCTTCTCTCAGATCGCTCTACGGAGTCTCTAATCACCGTTAAGTTTCTGCCATTGATTTTTTTCTTATATCAATTGGGATTTCTAGGTTACTTATGTTATGAGTCTCGGGCTAATGAGAGATTTGTGTTTTTAATGATTTTGTGTGTTTCCTCTGATTTTAATTAGTGAATGGGACTGATAATTGTCGCTATTCGTCTTCCCTCGCTACTAAGGGCGTGGGACACCTCGCTCGCAAGGGTACTGGTGGGAGATCTTCCGTAAGGTATGCCATTGCTCTTTTTTAGGGTTTGTTTCCTTTAGAAAATGTTTGAGAATTCATATAGGAAGGAGAAACGATATTGGTCTCTGTTAGGATTTAAGTAGGCTTAGTCTATAGCTTTGTTTAGTTTTGAGCTTAAGAGATAGCTTTCATGAATTACTTTCCTTCATGGAGAAATGTATCGTCTCTAATGGGTTTGCAGTAGCTTCAGTTTAGTGAACTTTTCTCGAGAGCTTTCTGTTCCGTTTGTCATGGGAATGAGAAATGTTCTTGCCGTGTTATGTTAAAGCATGCTTATTCTGTATATCTTTTGTTAAGTTTCGAGCTTAGAGGATAGATATTGTAAATTACTTGCCTTTGCGGAGAAATGTATCATCTTTAAGGGGTTTTTGGTAGCTTTAGCACAGCTAATTTGTAGTTTTTTCGAGAGTTTTCTGTTAAGAGGAAAAGAAGTATATGAAAATCTTAATTTCTCCTTTGCTTTGGCAGTGGCATTGTAGCTACAGTATTTGGAGCCACAGGATTTCTGGGTCGTTATCTTGTGCAGCAGCTAGGTGAGTTGGGTTTATCATTGGTATTACCAGTTGGGTAAATCAATCTTGTTTTTTATTTTGTACATTTGTTGATTTTATTTTGTTACTTGCTAAACTCGAGTGAATCTTTTCTACTAGCTAAAATGGGATCACAAGTGCTTGTTCCTTTCCGAGGCTCAGAGGACTCTCCTCGACATCTCAAGTTGATGGGAGATTTAGGACAGGTAATGTATTCTTTTATTTAACATAATGCTTTCGAGGGTATGCAACAAAAAAACATCTTTACAAAAAACTATGCATTGGATCGGCAAATTTGATGTGTGTTTGTTGCCTGTATATTCCAGGTGGTACCAATGAAATTTGATCCAAGAGATGAAGACTCGATTAAGGCTGTCATGGCCAAGGCTAATGTCGTTATCAATCTAATTGGTGATATTTTGTTGTCTATCTTAATTTTTTCTAGCAAGTATAGTTAAACTTAAAACCATTAAAAAAGTAGCACTGTTCTTTCCATTTTGGATGATATTTATTCTACTCCTCAGGAAGAGAGTACGAGACAAGAAATTTCAGTTTTGAAGATGCGAATCATCATATTGCTGAGAAACTTGCATTGGTATGTGTTTGAATCCTGACAAAATGCGAATCATCTTTTGAATTGTTTCCAAAAAATCCGGTGAACAGGTTTCCATTTTTTTACCCCTCAGAATGTTGCCTACATCTGCAATGAGCTACACATTTTTAACCTTTGGGATGATACGATCTGCTATGGTTTGCTCTTTTGGTTATTTCTGATTAGATTGGACTTTGTGGATATGTTGTTTCAGGTGGCCAAGGAACACGGTGGGATAATGAGATATATTCAAGTTTCTTGCCTAGGAGCTTCTGTGTCATCTCCTTCAAGAATGCTGAGGGCAAAAGCTGCTGCTGAGGAAGCTGTCTTGAACGCACTGCCTGAGGTATACTTACCCGGCTTTCGGTACACATAACTCTCTCTGTTGTAATTATTATCATCGTAATATTTTATTCAATATTCATGGTCCTGCTTCTTTTTCAGAGAAAAGAAAGATCCTTTAGATTTTTTTGTGCAGAACTGGGAAAACCGTATATGATGTTATTATTAAATTCTAAAACCTTATAAATTTTGAAAGCAAAAGTGAACCTGGGATGGTTAATATAAACTTTTTGTCATCAGCATGCTGCTTCTAGTCAGTTCATGATATATATGTGTTTTGTAGGCAACCATCATGAGACCTGCAACCATGATTGGTACAGAAGACAGAATCTTGAACCCCTGGTCAATGTTCGTTAAAAAATATGGTTTCCTCCCGCTCATAGGTGGTGGAACCACCAAGTACGTCTTGAATTCTTTGTGCAATTCTTTTCACTGGTTCATAGCAACTTGAAATGTAGATTTAGTTCCGTCCCTAACGATAACTCTACTGCAGATTCCAGCCTGTTTATGTGGTTGATGTTGCTGCTGCGATTGTTGCTGCTCTAAAGGATGATGGCTCCAGCATGGGGAAAACATACGAATTGGGTGGTCCAGATGTCTTTACCACTCACGAGTTGGTAAATTCTTTTAATCCTTCATTCTCTGTGTCACTATCCTAGCTCAGTGGGTTTGATTTCCAAGTATGTCTTGCAGGCAGAGATCATGTATGATATGATTCGTGAATGGCCTCGGTATGTGAAGCTTCCGTTTCCAATTGCCAAGGTAAAAGATCGAATCGTGCACTGTCCATGGAAGAAACTCCAAAGAATTTTTGTTTTCCTCTTGAAATACTGTAATACTAATTTCACATATGTCACAATCTGTTCCAGGCAATGGCGGCTCCTCGAGACTTCATGGTGAACAAAGTCCCGTTCCCCTTACCCTCTCCTCAGATCTTCAACCTGGATCAAATCAATGCACTTACAACCGATACACTTGTATCTGACAACGGTTAGTCATTATTCATAGAAGTGAAATGAGTTATTTTCCTTGAGTTAATTGAGTCTCACTTTTTATTGTACAACAATGGCTATTTCAGCCTTGAAGTTTCAGGATCTGGACCTTGTCCCCCATAAATTGAAGGGATATCCGGTCGAGTTTCTTATCCAATATCGCAAGGGTGGTCCTAACTTCGGTTCTACTGTCAGTGAAAAGATACCAACAGACTTCTACCCTTGATGCTGCTTCTCTGCTCAAAGGTCATTTCCTGGACTAATTTTTTCATGCAAGTGTCACAATGAGATTGCGGAAACCAGATTTGCTATGTTGATGACTTTCATTTACTTCTGTCAATAATAAACGGGTCCTCCTCTTTGTTGTGTTCTTGAAAAAATTATAACACATCAACATCATTATAAGTTAGAGAGGGGACAATATATTTCTTGATGTGGTTGGTCCCTTAGGATTTATGCAATGTCTGGTTCGTTTCGAACTCCATGTACTACTTCCCTTGAGTAAAACTAAAGCCATATGCTTTCATCTTTGCATTACATATAGCTCGGTGTTGTATGTTTTACTTACGACAAAACGTATCAACATGCATCTGTATGCAATAGAGGTTAAACCCTGAGTAATTTGAAGTTTCCTTTACATGGTCAAGAAGGTATTTCGACTCCGTTATCTCCCAGTAATGAAACATTGATGTCCATTAACCCATCTTGAGGCCTTCGGTATCCTTAATTTAGGGGTGGGTAAGGAATCTAGTTTATGCAAATCGTAGAATAATTCACTTTGCTTCTGGCTATAGAAAAAGTAAAGAACTTTAGGGAACCCCAAGAACCAAGCAAAGCATATAGAGCAAATATCATCTCTGGAGAGACAGGATAGACTCATTTTTGCAGTCTGTACCAAAATGGAAGATGACGGAGACTATCCCGAACCCGAATCTGGCAGTGGTGGAATAAACTTAAACGGGAGAAATGTTGGTGCGGTGATGGTGGCGCCTAGGGATGTAGACATAGCGAGTCAAAGTGGTTGCAGGATCAATATCTACGTGAACAGCAATGTTCAAGCAACATGTGGTTCAGCTTTGATCGGTAGCAAGGTTAAGCTAAGAGATCCTGGTGTTCATCTCCATATAGATGACGTTAAAATGACCCGCGACGATACCATATCTAGACAGAAGGAGATGACCTTGATTAAGGTTGGGTTATGTTTGGTCTGTCTTTTTAACATGTTTCTAGTATTCATTCTCTTCCTCTCCTCTTGGTTCCGGAAGGAAAGTGGTTCCGTATAGATCTCCCCATCAACCGATGATCATGCTAAGAAGTAAGAACGATCTCGCCTATAATTGTTTCCTCGATTTAGTTATACTTATCTATGTCCTAATTTGTAGATTATTCCAGAAAGTTCCTATCTATAACAGTCAAAAACACACCATATGTTGTCTTAATTCATATCATTCCAGATTAAATCGAAGATTAATGCTATAGTCCAATCATATAAACTATGTAGTAGTCTAGTGGGACAAACGACGTGACGATATCAAGAGGGTACAGGATTAAAAGCTATGAAGTACGTTACCAATTACAATCTCAAGATTCTCAACCACCGGATTATAACTACAAGTACCGATTTGGCGATTTGACGAATACAGATCTATCAATTAGCTAGAAATTTTCTTTCCATGCATTTTCCCACCCTCCCATTAGATGATGATGATTAGAAGACCACGATCTCATTGGTGTTCACTGATTCAAGAGCATTTCAAGAGAATATAATTCTTAATTATGAATTTGTTCAATAATTAATCCCCACCCCACTTTTCCAAATCACCCTTACATGTTCACCAATTGTAACAAATAATTAAAGAATCAAAAGTGATTTCTTTTTTAATACTTATTGTTGGGAAATACTTAATGCTAGTCCATAACTCTCTTCAATTATTTAAAGGAGGAGTAAGTAAGTTTTTTTGCAAGTCCTTTTGTGGTATCCATGTGAGTTATACATTGGGGAGCACAAACTTCCCCACTCCCACAAGCCACGTTTGTCGCTTAAAGTTTCTAAGTTTTTTTAATTTTCGCTCTTTTTGGTTTGTTATTTATGAGTGTATGGAAGTGGAGTCTCCCCCTTGAACACTTCAACATTTACACTACTAATCCCGACTTAGACGACAAACATTTTTTCTAAGTTCGAATGTAATTCTCCTAATTCGCTTTGACCTGTTTTTGAATTTTATACTATTCAATTTTAATTTAGATATTTATCTACTTTAGACTTGTAGAAAATTGTTTTCAATACGAGCATATTTATTACCTACTATGGAACCATTTACGGATTTACCACCATAAATTAGACACCAGTATTCATATAAACTATCTCTAATTTTGAATTTAAACAAACGAAAACAAAACTTAAATCTTCAACTGGCTAACAAAATTTTACTCATCAATAAAACAAAGCAGTGCATTTTGTTTTGCATTCTAATGTCTCTTTTCTCTTATTCGACCTACATCAATAGTTTCATACAAACAAAGTCATTTTGGAGCATTTTTGGTCTTTGTTTAGACTTAATTATTTATGTAATTAGGTTTGCAAAAAGGCTAGTCATCTGCTTTATGCTTACTGTCAATCCGTCATCATTAGTTGGACATCATGCACGAGATTTGGTCTCAACAAAAATATTAACCTATTTCTACACAACATTCAAACTAAGGCAGTCAAAACTTATGTACTTATTGAAATACTAATTGATTAGCAGAGAGACGTTAAACAATGAGCTTGAACTTGAAGTAATCATGTTACAACGTGTTTTGGTTCATGCTTAGTGCTTACCATCAAATTCTGCGATTTGTGTTATTTCCAACGTATAGCATGCTACAAACCACTCACATGATTACACATGGAATCGTACCCACACGCTCGTCGAAATCGCACGTTACGCGCGAAACTGAGTCAAAGAGGTTTATATCTGACGTCATCGACACTTGAAACCGACATGTTTTCACACGTGGCAAGGTCCCACTGGTCACCGACAACTACAAGAAAAAACTGCCGGCGCAGATTTAGCCGTCCGACTAACGTGCGCTTTCAATTACATTATACAGAAGTCTCTCTTTCTTTCATTGACGGTGATGAAGACCAGCTCAAAGCCAGGTCAAAATCCATCAATCCTGGCCTCATCAATGTTAAAAATCTTTACTTTCACACATCTCTAGATCTTCCATAGAAGGATCAATCAAAAGCTGTAATCTTTCTTTCTTCCTCGTAGCTCCTTCTCTTGCGGATCCTTGTCGGTACACTTCTACATTCTCAAATCTGATTCCTTTCTGGAGTTGCTCCTGAGCTACGGTTCAGCTTCAATTACTTCGATCTCGTGTAAAAATCACTTCTAGAAGCTTTGATAAGCTTTGATAGGAGTTGGTTTTACTCTTTAGGGTTTTGTTTGAGTTTGATCTTTATTGTATAGATGTTGTGATCTTCGTACACTCTATATATGTTTCCAAGGGTTTCTATGAGGCGTCGCTCTGCTGAAGTTTCTCCTACAGAGCCAATGGAGAAGGGAAATGGAAAAAATCAGACTAATCGAATCTGTTTGTTGGTTGCTTTGTCACTCTTTTTCTGGGCATTGTTGTTGTACTTCCATTTTGTTGTCTTAGGGACTAGTAACATTGATAAACAGCTCCAATTGCAACCTAGTTATGCTCAATCTCAGCCATCATCAGTCTCTCTTCGTGTTGATAAATTCCCTATAGAGCCTCATGCAGCTCCATCGAAACCACCTCCCAAAGAGCCTTTAGTTACTATCGATAAGCCAATACTCCCTCCTGCACCAGTAGCCAATTCTAGTTCCACCTTTAAGCCACCTAGAATTGTTGAGAGCGGGAAGAAACAGGAGTTTTCGTTTATAAGAGCCTTGAAGACAGTAGACAACAAGAGTGACCCTTGTGGAGGGAAGTACATTTATGTTCACAATCTACCCTCAAAGTTCAATGAGGATATGCTTAGAGACTGTAAGAAGCTTAGTCTCTGGACTAACATGTGTAAGTTCACAACCAATGCTGGCCTTGGGCCGCCGCTTGAGAATGTTGAAGGTGTCTTCTCTGATGAAGGTTGGTATGCGACTAATCAGTTTGCTGTTGATGTGATATTCAGCAACCGGATGAAGCAGTACAAATGTTTGACAAATGATTCTTCCCTTGCTGCTGCCATCTTTGTGCCGTTCTATGCTGGATTCGACATTGCTAGGTATCTGTGGGGATACAATATCTCGAGAAGGGATGCTGCTTCGCTTGAGTTGGTCGATTGGCTCATGAAGCGGCCTGAGTGGGATATAATGAGGGGAAAAGATCATTTCCTTGTGGCGGGTAGGATAACGTGGGATTTTAGGAGATTGTCTGAAGAAGAAACTGATTGGGGCAACAAGCTTCTCTTCTTACCGGCTGCCAAGAACATGTCTATGCTTGTGGTTGAGTCGAGCCCATGGAATGCTAATGATTTTGGGATCCCGTACCCAACCTACTTCCACCCAGCAAAGGACTCAGAGGTTTTTGAATGGCAAGACCGGATGAGAAACCTGGAAAGGAAGTGGCTTTTCTCGTTTGCAGGAGCCCCACGACCTGACAATCCGAAATCTATCAGAGGGCAGATCATTGATCAATGTCGAAACTCAAATGTTGGCAAATTATTAGAATGCGATTTTGGGGAGAGCAAATGCCATGCACCAAGCAGCATTATGCAAATGTTTCAAAGCTCTCTCTTCTGCCTGCAGCCACAGGGAGACTCTTACACCCGAAGATCGGCATTTGACTCAATGCTTGCCGGTTGTATACCGGTCTTCTTCCATCCGGGTTCAGCCTACACGCAATACACGTGGCATCTACCCAAGAACTACACAACCTACTCGGTATTCATCCCCGAGGATGATGTTCGGAAGAGAAACATAAGCATCGAGGAGCGACTCCTCCAGATTCCAGCCAAGCAGGTCAAGATAATGAGAGAGAATGTCATCAACCTCATCCCAAGGCTGATCTACGCAGACCCGAGATCAGAACTGGAGACGCAGAAAGATGCATTTGATGTCTCGGTACAGGCTGTGATAGACAAGGTGACTCGGTTAAGGAAGAACATGATCGAGGGCCGAACCGAGTATGACTACTTCGTGGAGGAGAACAGCTGGAAGTATGCGTTGCTGGAGGAAGGCCAACGGGAAGCAGGGGGCCATGTGTGGGACCCGTTCTTCTCCAAACCAAAGCCCGGAGAAGATGGCAGCAGCGATGGTAATGGAGGCACGACTATTTCAGCAGATGCAGCTAAGAATTCATGGAAGAGTGAGCAGAGAGATAAGACACAGTGAAAAGAGACAGAAACCACATTTTGTTACGGTTTTGATATAGTTTTCGGTTACTATTTATACGGACAAAAAATGATTTATTTTTGTTGTATTGGTATCAAATGTAGTTTCTCCAGTTTCATAGAGATAAGTTTGTTTGTATCAGTTACCCACAGAAATTAATAATAAGAAGTGACCCTTTTCAAGTTTCTAACTGAAGACAGTGCCTATGTTTAATTTCGTTTGCATTTGACATTTTGCATTTGCAACACATATTCAGAACTAAAAACGGACATTACCCGCTAGTCTCATGCATCATTCATCAAACAGTAGCAGACCGAGTTTGTCATCAAAGGGTTAATCAAAGAGACAGACAAGTCCCGAAATAAGCTTAATCATCTACAAGCAAGTCAATGCCAGATATTTATAAGCAAAAACAATGTCAGGCACTAAAATAACTCACTAAATAAGCTTAAACCATCATCCTACAAAGCAAGTGACTGCAGATCATATTTATAAGCAAAAACAATGTCAGGCACTAAAAGAAAAAGAACTCACTAAATAAGCTTAAACCATCATCCTACAAAGCAAGTGACTGCAGATCATATTTATAAGCGCTCAAACCTGTCAAACAGTAGCAGATTTAGCCCCAACGAATTGGTAATACTTAGGGACTCTAAGAACTGCATCGAACCACTCGATCTTCCCCCAAATCTCTTTCTTGCTGCGCTTTTCAAGGGAAATTTCTGCGCACCAAACCATCTTCTCCTCATACCCACTTGCAGGCACATACTTGTGCCACAAAACAACCAGCTTACCACCACAATCCGCCAACTTAACACTACTATATCTAGCAAACTTAGGTAGCCCTTCTAATCCCACTAATGATCTCCAAACTCCTCCCTGTCTTCTTCTCCATCTAAACTTTACACTGGGGTCATAATGATAGGTAATCTCCTCTATCATGCAAAAAGAACCTCGACCTAAATCTGTATTGACCGAAAATCCTAACACTTCATATCCTTCCGAAACCTTTGGCTTAAAAGCCACAACCTCCGTAGAAAGTAATGACCGAAGCTTCGGAAATAAAGGCGCAAGCTCCTCAGCATCCTGTGCAACAAAGCTCAAAAGTTTACTAACTTTCATGTAAAGCATTCCTTTCATATGTTGGAGTTTGAATATCCGTTTGTTGGGCGGCACAGGAATCCAAGTTTGAGTGTCTGTGTTGTACACTTCAACACAGTTCAGAGAATCAGAGGTTCCTGCTAGATACATATACCCATCAAGGTCACTATTGGTGAGAGCTAGTCGCATTCTTGGGGCTTCAAGCCATGTGTGAGTTCGACAGTCAAGAAACCAGAGGTTAGAGAATGGAGAACCTTCTTCAATGGCTGCTCTAAAGGCATAAAGATAAGAACCAACAGCGATGAGACTTGGGAATTCCACAGGAGGAGAGTTGAGGATTGGAGCCAAAAGATGAACACTATTTTTCTTCTTTTTAGTGGTAAGGGTTTGATTAGGTTTCCGGTAGAGAGTGAACCAGCCAGGGTTAGGTTCACCAGGAAAGCTTAAGCAAACATAGAGAAATGTCTCAGTGCGGCTTAAGAGGATTCGAGTCTGGTAAAGCTCCGGTGAAGCAAGGATTGCTCTGAAGGTTTTGGAGACTAAGGAGAGCTTAGGGTAATATGATTGCGAGAGGCGGGCTAAGATGGTCACTATCAAATCATTCGGAAGTGAGTTCGATTCTGGTGACAGTTTCTTCCTCCTCTTCTTCTCTGGAGACGACGACATTGGCGAGATCAGACAAATCGGAAACCTCTCCGGAAATCGCTTGGCAGGCAAGACTTCTCTGATTCTAATGATCCCATGGGTGGGCTTGCTTTTTTCAAATTGGCTTCTTCTTTTGTATGATGTTGGGATATTTAGCTAACTAGGCCTTGATGGTCATGTAACATTTTAATTCTCATGCAATTAATATGATTGAAGCAGTGTTAGGATTCTAATTTACATTTTGATTGATGCAATTAGGACTTGAATGCTTAAACAAACACGTAAAACATATATATGAAAACATAAAGGAGGCCAAATCAAAACGGATATAGCAATGCTGTTATTCACTAGACTCTCAATCATGTATTCAACTTTTGTATACTCCTAAAAAATTGTTCATTATTAGTAAATAAAAGACCCAATTCTCTCTCTTGTTCCACAAGATATAATGGAATGGAATAAAACCCTAGCCAGGAGCTCCACCAAGCGTTCTCTCTCTCTCTCTCTTTCTCTTTTTAGCTCTTCTCTGGCTCTAATGGTTCCAAAGGTTTATCGTGGGTACCAGGCGAAGGATCAACGATGTCAGTAACGTTGATTCTCAAGGTTTGTTGGGGTCCCTCGTTTGACGGGACATGGACAAGTGCGTCCATTATCAGAATGTCCCAGTCCCTTTGCTGGAGAAACCCGAACATGCTATCTTCTATCCCAAGCAGAAAAGGGGATCCAATGAGTAAGAAAAATGGCAAATGCAGATACCTAACACATATGTTTTGTCTTTGAGTGACTGTTCGGGTTTGAGAATGTTTACCTCCATTGCGAACAGCTTTGAGATGCAAGATTCCTGTGCCTTGTGGTCCAATCACAGGGAATGAACAAGACACTGAGTGCCTTTGGTGAGAAACAGCTAGTGAAGCATTGTACCATGGCCCTTTCTCAATTGGCTCTCCGATGGCTTCAATCATCACCTTACTATTCATCACCTTCTCCATCGCCTTGCTGAAAATTAAGCATACAAAGACTTTTTGAGTAATCGCCAATGCAGATACTACATTCTTGAAAATCATGTCCATGTTATTGATTTGATGATACAAGGAGAAGATCATAGAGAAATTCATGACAGAATGGACAACAAATAACAAAATGGTGCGTATAGAAATCCAAAAAAAATATGTTTGTTCTGGATATTACGGCTGACTTTTCACTCGATTCCTAACGAGGACAGGTAGAAGAAGTATCATTACTTTGTAAAGTGGCGGCACAAGCACAAGATAGACTACCAGACTACACATCTTTCTCTTCGTTTGCTTAACCAGTTTCACTAAAGCTTGAAGCCAAAATCGAAATATGGAGACAGCATCAATTCACGTACATGTATCACTAGCAGGAGAATTTGAGTTTCGTTTGTTGTCTTTCGAAGTTGATCCTTTAAACCCCAACCCATTGATAACAAAATATGGTCAAAGAATTGATGGTCTCAGCCACCACTTCAACAAAATGGTTTAAACATTATCTAAACCTGTTGTCCAAACGAGTCTCTTGCTAATAAAGCCTTGTCAAGACTCCGAATCGATTCACAATTCAACTATCAGTGAAGGTTACACACATAGTATGTCTATTGCAATAGCTAAACTTCAATGGAAAGATAAATGCATTTTTGATGAAACGAATATGTGATGGGAGATTACCTGCTACATCCACGATAGATAGAAAGATCATCGAGAGCACTCAAAGCAACACCACCAGTGACTGTAATCAAGACGAAAGACACTGCCTTGCGACCAAAAGAGCCCAATGTCCCAGCTGTTTTGTCCGGGCTGTTTCAAAAACATTCTTCAGCTCATTTTCACTCCTAAACGACCATATATAACATAAATCATCCAAATTTTGAATCTAATCCATATAAGCTCAAGTCAATAGGTGTAAATGGGTATATAGATCATTTCACCAACTAGAAAAACTAGGTCGATTTTGAAATCGCGATAGAGATGGAATGAATTCAGATGCGCGAAGAAGAGAAATCGATCGGATTCCAATTTGTAAGATCGCAAATCAAAATCCGAAATTGGATTTTTCACGGTCAAGAATTGCAAATTCAAGCAGAAAAATCAGAGAAGTTGCATCATTTTTGGGTACCTTGAGGTTGAAGATCCTTTGAAGAACGAAGTGAACCGCCTCGCGAACATTTTTCTCAGGTGAATTTTGACCCGACTCGCTGATTCGACCCGAAGCAGCGAGGTAGGGGATGATCTGTAGGGTTCTGGGTTTTGCAACTTCTTATTTAGATTTTATTATTTTTACTTTTTTCGTTGAAATAAATATAGATTAAAAGAAAAACAATAGTATGTTTAAAAAACCCGAAAAATAACATTTTTAACCTTTAATGTTTAACGTGTCATTTAACAGCATTTTAATCTTCAATATAATTTTACTAAACATTATAAAACATTTTGTACCTTAAAACTAGTTTTCTTGTTTGTACCGCCATAAAAAAATGACGGAAAATAACATCTACTAACATGAAATAGTTAAATTATATTTGTTTAATTTTAATTTTAATTAATTTAATTTCAATTTATCTATTTAAGAGATTAGGAATGCCATCTCTCCTAATTAATACTATGATACAGAGCACCATTTATTTTCGGGCTAATCTTAGGTGATGAATATTAAATTGCCATTTTTATATGTGATTATGACCTCTTTAATTCATCTTTTCTGATGTTTTTCTTTACGGAAATCTGTCATTTTTTATAGTGTCACAAACATGAAAACTAGTTTTAAAGTTTAGAATGATAATAAAATTATTTTGATGGTTTATAGTGTTTTAGTAAAATACAGTAATATCTACGTTTAAAGTGTTAACACTTTGAAAATTAAAAATATCACATTTCCACGAAAAAAACAATACAGGTTTTTTTTCCAGGTATAAATGATTTTAAATACGAGTTGTTACTAAATATTTTTATTCCCATGAGATTTGTTATCTTCCGGATAAATTCAAATCTTTGATCATTGTTAGTAAAATCATCATTTTGTTATATAAAAAAAAAACAATTAGTGAGAAACACTTTGGGCTATTTGAAAAAGCCCCAGCATACAAAATTTGTTAACCATTCAGAACATTCCACGTAGGAAAATTAGTGGCATTTGCACGCGCCGTTCTACTCGCGGGAGAGAATGATGACTGATCATCTCTTTTAACACCGAGCCACCATCGTCTCGACGCTAAGGAGGGAAAAGAAGAGAACAAAGCGTGAGAGAGATAGAGATAAATCCGGTTCTAGAATCCCGGTTTAACCGCCATACCGGTGGAAGATTCTGCTTTACTACGCTCTCCGCTTCTTCTTCTCCTCGATTCGATTCTCCTCATGGGTTTATCATGAATTTTTAGGTGAGAATTTCGATTTTTGTAATTTGATAGTCTTCTCTAGGTTGGAGCATAATTGGCGTTAGGTTTGGTGATTGGTGGATTCAGTTTCCATTGGTTTTTGATAATTTGTGCTGGCTTTTGGCCATTGATTCTGCTTTTTCAGTTTTCTTAATTTGTGTGTGGATTATTTGCTATCTGACAGTATTATCCTCTGCTCTCGCAATTTGGACTTGAGGAATTTTACATTGATGAATTTGATTTTCTTAGGTTTTGAGTAATTCAGAAACTCGAGTGATGATCCCGAATGATGATGATGATGCAAATTCTATGAAGAATTATCCGTTAAATGATGATGATGCAAATTCTATGAAGAATTATCCGTTAAATGATGATGATGCAAATTCTATGGAGAATTATCCGTTAAGGTCAATTCCGACGGAGCTTTCACACACTTGTTCATTGATACCACCTTCTTTACCAAACCCTTCAGAAGCAGCAGCAGACATGTCCTTCAATTCAGAACTCAATCAAATCATGGCAAGGCCTTGTGATATGCTCCCTGCCAATGGTGGAGCTGTTGGTCATAACCCTTTTTTGGAACCAGGATTCAACTGCCCCGAGACAACAGATTGGATTCCCTCTCCACTCCCCCATATTTATTTTCCTTCGGGTTCTCCCAATCTAATAATGGAGGATGGTGTCATTGATGAGATTCACAAACAAAGTGACTTGCCACTTTGGTATGACGACTTGATTACCACTGATGAAGATCCACTCATGTCTAGTATCTTGGGCGATCTTCTCCTTGACACTAATTTCAACTCAGCTTCAAAGGTTGGTAATGTTGTCTCCAAAGTTTTCTGTTTTTAACCCCTCCAATATGTATACATAGCAAACACCATAAAAAGACGCATGTTTTATGAGGCGATATTGTTTCAGGTCCAGCAACCAAGTATGCAATCGCAGATTCAACAACCCCAAGCTGTTCTGCAGCAGCCTTCTTCTTGTGTGGAATTGCGCCCACTTGATAGGACAGTATCCTCAAACAGCAACAACAATAGCAACAGTAATAATGCAGCAGCAGCAGCTAAGGGACGTATGCGTTGGACGCCTGAACTTCATGAGGTTTTTGTTGACGCTGTTAACCAGCTCGGTGGCAGTAATGGTGAGAATCTCTGTCCCCCTCTCTCTCTGTTTCTTGATTTTAAGATCCTTGTCTTTGAATAGAGTTAACGATGATGAAGCTCTTGCTTTGTGCCTTATTTTAATGTAGAAGCAACTCCTAAAGGTGTCCTGAAGCATATGAAAGTCGAAGGTTTGACTATTTTTCATGTCAAAAGTCATTTGCAGGTTTAGTTTTTATTTTTTCCTAACATATGTTTATCCTAATCCTCATAGTCTGTTTGTAAAAGTCTACAATTTTTCTTATTCATATTGCAGAAATATAGAACAGCTAAATATATACCAGTACCATCAGAAGGTAAAAACTGACTCTTTTATGTAGAGTCTTCATGTGCATTTATTTTTCTTAAGATGAGTAAATATTGTAGTAGCTTATATACACAAATTCGATCAGCTCTTGTTGATCTATCTTATTCTACTCTTATCTTGATATTTAAGTTAAAGGCTCTCGACATTGTTTGCTTGCTAGCCACTATTTTCTGATTTTCTAGACTAAGAACCCTCTTCCCGGACTCATTTAGCCTTTGTTATAATCTGAGCAGTTTTTTTTATGTTTAACTTCCTACAGACGATTTTTACTTTAAGATGACTTTCTTTGATGATTAGCAGGTTCGCCGGAGGCAAGGTTGACACCGCTTGAGCAAATTACATCTGATGATACGAAACGGTGGGGTTTGGTGACATCACAATTCACAACTGCTACACCATTATCCTTTCTAATAAATTGACATTACTGATTTTGCAGTGGGATAGATATCACTGAGACTCTGCGAATTCAGATGGAACATCAGAAGAAACTGCATGAGCAGCTTGAGGTACAACGATGAACATATAATGAGTCTTAGCTTTGTGGTGTTATCTGTTTATATTCCTTGAAGTTGCATACAGTAGGGATTGAAAAGGGGGCTTGTTTTGATGTGCTTGCAGAGTCTAAGAACAATGCAACTTCGGATAGAAGAGCAAGGAAAGGCGCTGTTGATGATGATTGAGAAGCAAAATATGGGTTTCGGCGGACCAGAACAAGGAGAGAAAACAAGTGCGAAAACGCCTGAAAATGGTTCAGAGGAGTCGGAATCCCCGCGGCCAAAGCGTCCGAGAAATGAAGAATGAAGGAAACCTTTCTTCGGATGGTAGATCATAAAACTGTGGTTTTGGTGGAGTTGTAGAGTATGACTTATTAGGAGTAGAGCTTTCAGTCTTCTTCAGGCCTTTTCTCTTTTTTTTTTCTTTCTTAAAACTCTAATTTTCTGATTCTCAGCTCTCTAGGAAGAAACAAATAAAGAGCAATTCCATCTTTGTGATGTAATTCTGAGTGCAGAGATTTTAGATTTAGTGTTTAGGTGGATTTTAAACTAGCTTTTATTTCGAGTTTCTTCCTGTATACTGCGTTAATTTCATAATTGCATGTATGGAATCAACTCATGTAAGTTAGATTAATCTTCGAAAATATTTTTGCTTTTGCATATGGAAGAAAGATATGCACAAGATTAAAGGTTTTGTCCCACATCGCTAAGCTCGTGAAGCATTAGTCAGAACCAACCTGTATATAAAGAAAGCTGGGCCGATCTTTCAAATCATACCTTTCTCGGCCTTTTGGCTAAGATCAAGTGTAGTATCTGTTCTTATCAGTTTAATATCTGATATGTGGGCCATCGGCCCACACGATA
>Ga0041059_1001828_pt1 | contig 16550 bp, 16 predicted proteins | sample AraColnosormetaG_FD_56232 | JGI IMG/M metagenome (GOLD analysis project Ga0041059, IMG submission 56232) | Arabidopsis roots microbial communities from North Carolina, USA - Col MF nosort | ecosystem: Host-associated > Plants > Roots > Unclassified | place: USA: North Carolina | collected...
AATTTTTTTTTTTTTTGCCTCATTACAAGCTTAAAGGATGTATTTATAGTATACAGAAAAAAGAAAAGACTTATTTTTCTGGTCGGTCATTGGTGGATCCATGAGCTTAACAGAATAAACTTATGACTTGGGCCCATAGAGAAATTTGGGCCTAGGTCTGGGCCTCTGTTGTTAATCATCAGAGCCTTTAGGCACTTGTAGTGTACCTTTCTCGTGGCGTAGTACCTCAACCACCACCATTTTAGGGTTTCTTCGTGCCATTGATATTTTGAGAGGCGAAGGAAACAATACGATTCAGAGAGAGGTAAGATGAATCTATTCGTGTAATTCTAGAATTAATATCGAGTTTAGTCGTTGGAGATTTTTTTGTTCGTTTACCTCAATTTGTTTTGTTTTCTGTGAATAGACGAGTGAAAATGGCTGCAAAAGAAGGTAGTAGGATTTTTGTCGGTGGTTTATCGCCGGAAGTGACAGATAGAGACCTTGAAAGAGCTTTTAGCCGCTTCGGAGACATTCTCGATTGTCAGGTACCAATTTGAAATTTTTGTTCTATGTTTTGTTCTTCTCTGTGTAGGTTGGTACTATTTTTATTCCTTGAGTTTATCATAGCTTGTGCCTGCACTAGTCCTATGAAATTTAGAGATTGTTATCTAAAGCTTTGTGATAAGAATTGAACATGTCTATGAATATTTTTGGAATGTTTTAAGTTGAAAGTGGTATATTTGCTTGAGCTGATCGTGAAAACATATACTTGAAAAAATGAGATTACACTAATAATACAGAAATACAGAGACGTTTGAGGATTAGTTGAAAAGTCTTGCTTTGCATTATTCCTCTTTTCACTTATTGATCTTCCCTTTTTTCTTTTTTTTCCTGGATGCTGGTAATGTATCACTGAAACACTATAGATTGATGAATTAGGGATGATATTGATCAGAGCTACATGGTTCAAGTTGAGAAACTACTCTGTGATAAAGAATTAAACTGCCTGAGATTTTAGGATATACAGTAGTGTTTGAGTTTCTGAGCAAATTGATTTCCACACTTTTGGAATGTGTTTCACAAGGTTGGGACTGTCGTAACTGGTTACTTCAGTTTCTTCTATCATCAAGGAAATTCTTTATTTTGCTCTGGAGGGATGACTGTTTTTTCGTAACTCATGATTGAGATGTGTAATTCTTGAGTTCTCTAAGTATGCCGTGACTGGGTTTTGGTTTACTTCCTGATAATGTTCCTTGTTACTGCTCTTACTAGTAATTAAATGTTTGTTTGCTGGCCTGGGATACCTGATTTGGTTTTGAGTGGTCAATTCGAGATGCTACCCAGTTTAGGCCAGAGTCTCAGTTCTTCTTCAGGTGGTGAAGATATTTAGGAACTCCTTGCAGTAGTTACGTTGTGTAGTCATATTTCTGGATAATCCCAGTCTACATTCAGTTGTCTTGCCGCAAGATTTCGTTTTCTCCTCATACCCTGAGCATCAGTGCAAGCAGTTTGGATTCTTCAGCGTAGTATGAACCTGCAGAACGGAAAATTACACTCAGTTGAAGCAGAGATCTCAAGGTTTCGGTGATCCTTTTCTTATCCAGATTTCCTACTTGTCTTTCTTGTGGGCTGTTTGCTTTACCTCATCTCGCTTCTCCTGCCATGTGTGGCTAGTAGGAGTTACATGGATTTGATCTTTTCCTTTCTCTGTTCTTCTTTTTCAGTCTTACAAATTTCCTAATTTTCTAATGCAAGCCAATTAAAATGATTCTTGTGCCTGGGCCACACATTTTCTATATCCACCAACCCCAGTTCTCTGTGCTTATCTTTTCCGGAAGTTTCTGAAACCTGATAAAGCTCTTTGTGTGAGAGGAATTCTGTATTTCTGATCTGTGGGTTGTGGTGCTATGTAAAGAATCGTCAGCTCCAGTGAATCTGAATGACTTCAGCTGGATCAATGTCAGATGATATCTGCATATTGAGTAGAAACAGATGTTTGATCAGTAATTTTGAGTACAGCTAATTAACTGACTTCCTTCTCTGTAAACCTTCCTCTCTTTAGTTTTGCAACTACATCACATGGCTGTTGAGAATAGGGATGAACTAGTATACTATCTAAGGGCTTAAATTGAGGAATTTTTCATTTTGAACTGAGAAAAAGTTGTTAGTGCTTTCTGCTACCTCTGCTTGAGATTGGAGACTTACTTTAAAGTTGATTCAGTTTCTGGGGATCTGTACTGTGTTTTGCTCTGAAGTTGAGGTTGATTGACTATTTACTACACAAAGCAGGGTCACAGTGTTATGCAGTGAACCTTAAAACGGTTGGGTGTTTCTTGATGTCACATGGGCTTGATATGATCTTTCAGATTTTGCAATCGTTTCATTTTACTACTGCCCTTCTGCTCACTTTTAGCTACACGTATGCATATATCTTTGGGAAATCAGCTTTTATGGTGTATTGTGTATAGATCATGCTGGAAAGAGATACTGGTCGTTCACGTGGATTCGGGTTTATCACTTTTGCTGATCGCCGCGCTATGGATGAGTCCATCAGAGAGATGCATGGAAGGGACTTTGGTGATCGGGTCATCTCAGTGAACAGAGCTGAACCAAAACTGGGGCGAGATGATGGAGAAAGTCATGGCTCTAGAGGTGGCAGAGACAGTGGCTACTCGATTGCTGGAAAAGGAAGCTTTGGTGGAGGTGGAGGTGGAGGTGGGCGTGTTGGTGAAGATGAATGCTTCAAGTGTGGACGGGTTGGGCACTGGGCCCGTGATTGTCCTTCTGCTGGTGGTGGTCGTGGAGGACCTGTTGGTGGTTTTTCTTCACGTGCTAGTGCGTATGGAGGATCTGATGGACGTGTTGACCGCTATGCTGACCGTGACCGCTATGTGGACCGCGAACGATACATAGATGATCGATACGACGGTGCTGCACGCTATGGTGCTAGAGACAGGTTTGACAGCAGAGAAGCCTACATACCCCGTGATCGATACGCCAGTGACAGGTTAGAATCAAGTTTCTAATGCAACTCAGATTATTGTAAGGTTATCAAAGTGACTTGCTTTTCTTACATAACTTTATTCTTATCTGTGATTTTACAGGTATGCAGCCCCGGCTGATCGGTTTGCAGGTGGTGATAGATACAGCCGTGGATCAGACCGTTATCCTCCAGGGAGCTATGACAAAGCTCGGTCCTTTGAGAGAGACATAGCCCCGAGTGCAGGCAGTGACAGGTACGGTGGTGGTAGAGCTGGTGGTCCCATCCGTGGAGGAGGAGAGGAGGGAAGAGGGTTTAGAAGCAGAGCCGGTGCTCCTTATGAGAGACCGAGCAGAAGTGGTGGTGGTGGAGCTTATCCGTCGTCGTCCACTTTTGACCGTTATTAAGACACATTAATGAAAGAAAGTGAGAATGATGCTTGGTTAGAGCTCTATACACTCAGTCGTGTGTGTTGCTTGTGGTAATGAATATCTCTGTAAGCGTTATAGGTGTAAAAGACTTGTCTTTTTTATTTATATATGATTAGTTTGCGGACCTGTTTAGCTTTGTATTTTGATCCTTTATTATTTTTGGTTTGTTTTGGACCATAACATGACTTTTGAGCTTCGTCAGTCAATGTTAAACCTTGCACACATAACTAGCCTTTTTAGTTTCATCATCAATGTACAAGAGACGAGTGTCTTAGGCATCCGCATGTTATTCTAAAATTTTGATTTATTGTTTTGTATACTGTACATATTGCTTCATATTGTCAAAATTTTCGTTTTTTCCTATAAGTTCAATCTATTACCAAATAGGCAAATAAAACGAAGCAGAATATTATTGTAGAGACAAAAGAAAAGTTGAGAAATTAATTAAAACAATAAAGAGTCCAAATCGATTGGATAATAAAAAGGCCTTAAAAGAGTAAAGAGTAAAAAAAAAAGCCACTCAAAAGTCGGAAAACAATCACATCTATAAACGTTTTCTTCACTCTCTCTGCTACTTGTCTCTCAAAAGAAATGCAATTGTGAAAGCCCTAAACTAACCGTGAAGAAGACGATGGATCGCAAGGGAAAGGGTAAACAGGTCGCCGGTAGTGATTCGTATTCCGGCGGACAGAAAAGGAAAAACTCCGTCGAATTCAGAGATGAAGGTTTGAGGATTAAGAAGCGCAAAAACCCTGAGGTTCTTCAGTTCTTCGAAGAATCAGCTGAAGTTGGCTACTACGGAGGCAGCTCCGACGAAGATGATGACGGATTAGGTTTCCTTAACGGTAATTTATCATTATCTTCTCTGGGTTCGTTGATTTTCTTCTTTGCATGGTTTCATTGCTTCGTTTCTTCTTTTGTGAGGTCTCCGATTGTGTCTGTTTTTGTTTCTACTGAGATTTTTACCATCTAAAGTGGCGATTTTTAGGTCATCTCTGTCGAATGGCTGATTCCGTGACTAGGGTTTAGGGTTTGCATTTTGTTTTCGTTTGATTTCGAGCTGTTTTGTCTAGTTTTAACTTTTAAGGCTTTCATACTCTTAAAGCTTGAACATTGCAGAAAGTTCCACACTTTATTATCTTACTATTCTTTTGATGCAGATATGGAAGACGAGCCTGAGGTGGAAGAGAGTAGTAAGGCTGGCAAGGGAGAAAAGGGCAAATCATCCTTTGTTTTTCCCAAGGAAGAAGATTTAAACGAGGAGGAATTTGATAGAATAATGGAAGAAAGATACAAGCCAGGTTCTGGTTTTCTTAGATATGCTGATGATGATATCAAAGATGCCATTGAGATGGATGCTCTTGCTCCAACCTCCAAGGATCCTCCTATATGGAAAGTCAAGTGTGCGGTATGTCAAACTAAGGCTTCTTCTACTTATGCTTTATCCCTGTATGACTATGTTCTTACTTCTGCTCACTCCATTTGGTTTGTTCCTGTAGATTGGACGGGAGAGGCGATCCGTTTTCTGTCTCATGCACAAATTTGTTGAGCTGAGAAAGATAGGCACCAAATTGGAGATCATATCTGTTTTTTCTGTGGACCATGTCAAAGGTTTCATTTTCATAGAAGCGGACAAGGAACATGATGTTCTTGAGGTATTGAACATTTAGCATGCCTATGTTGGATTATTCTCGTACTTATCTGACAGTTTGGAGAATGTTGCTTGGGGATAATCATAATGTGTATGTCATTCTGATTTGTCTAATTTTCCTAGGCATGCAAGAGTTTAGTTGGTATATACGCTACTCGGATGGTGTTACTTCCTAAAGCCGAAACTCCAAATCTGCTAACTGTCCAAAAAAAAACTAAAAAAGTTTCTGAGGGAACATGGGCTCGTGTTAAGAATGGTAAATACAAAGGAGATCTTGCTCAGGTACAATTTACTTTGCTGTATATGTTTCCTTTTCATATTCTTTTCTTGGTAAGGCTACCTCCTAATCTGTTTATGTTATATGTCCTTGTAGATTGTGGCTGTGAGTGACACTCGGAATAAAGCACTAATAAAGCTAATTCCGAGGATTGATATTCAGGCCTTGACCCAGAAATATGTAGCTACCCTGTCTCCTCGCTCATTTATTTGTCTGTGCCACTAATTTTGGGACTGTTTTTCTTGTGCGTTCATGTCATCTTATCGTTTGCTCTGTGCTTTACTCTAACTTTCTGGTGCAGGGTGGGGGAGTTACTGTCCAAAAAGGCCAGACTCCAGCTCCAAGATTGATCAGTTCAAGCGAGCTCGAGTAAAAGCTTGATCTTTTCTTCTCGTTTGGTAAATAATTACCACCTTTCTAATCTTTCTTCTCCTCTCTTTTATCACAGGGAGTTCAGACCTCTCATTCAAGTGAGGCGAGATCGTGATACTGGAATAACTTTTGAACATCTTGATAGTCTGATGCTGAAAGATGGGTATCTCTATAAGAAAGTATCCTTAGATTCAATATCTTCCTGGGGGGTTATACCAACGAAGGATGAGTTACTAAAATTTACGCCTGTAGACCGAAAAGAAACTGGTGATGTAGAGTGGATCTCAGAAATTTATGGTGAAGAAAGGAAGAAAAAGATTCTTCCAACCTGCAGAGAGGGTGGGAAAGGAGAAGGATCAGGGGGTGGAAAAGGAGAAGGATCAGGGGGTGGAAAAGGAGAAGGGTCAAGGGGTGGAAAAGGAGAAGGTTCATCAGATTTCAAGTCAGAAAGTAGCTATGAGTTATATAATCTAGTTTGTTTCAGGTAAGGATTCGTCCATAACTGTACTTTTTTGCAAGTCTTTGTTGTAATTTCATATGTTAAGCACTTCCTATCTTTCCCTTTGTAGTCGAAAAGACTTTGGTCTGATTGTGGGTGTGGATGACAAAGGTGACGGTTACAAGGTATGTAGTTATTCACCATCTCTTAATACCCTATGGCCTGTCTCTGATGATTTTCAAATGTTACAGGTTCTGAAAGAAGGTATAGATGGACCCGTTGTAGTCACTGTTGGAAAAAAAGAAATGCAGAATGGACCGTTTGATTCAAAATTTACTGCCTTGGATCTGAACAAGAAACAAATATCAGTAAATGATGTTGTGAAGATTTCCAAAGGCCCATCCGAGGTGTGATTTTAAATTTCATTTTCTTGTTTGTTTCTGTTGCACTTTTCTTTCACATAATTAGGTGAACAATTTTGTGTAAAAACTTATTAGTTTTCATGCATAAATTATAAATTTAGGGTAAACAAGGAGTTGTAAGGCAAGTATACAGAGGGATCATATTCCTTTATGATGAGAGCGAGGAAGAAAATGGTGGATATTTCTGCTGCAAATCACAATCATGTGAGAAAGTTAAACTCTTTACTGAAGAGTCCAATGAGAAGGTAAAATAGCCCAGTCCCTGCAGCTGTCTTTTGATACAATTGCAAGATCTTCGCGTTCTGATAACATTCTGTTTTTTTCTCAGACTGGTGGATTTGATGGTACAGCTTTTGAAGATTTTGTATCCTCCCCAAAATCGCCGCTATCTCCTGAAAAAGAGTGGCAGCCCAGGGAAAGATACAATAGCTGTAAGTATGGAGGGTTATTATAATCTAGCTTCTTTTTAATACCTTAGGCTTCTCATAAATGATAATCAAATGCAGCCAACCAAGGAGACATAGGTAGCACGTATTCTATAGGCCAAAAGCTGAGGATACGGGTGGGTCCATTGAAGGGGTATCTCTGCCGTGTAATAGCTTTACGTTATTCTGATGTTACAGTCAAGCTTGATTCCCAGCATAAAATTTTCACAGGTTTGTTTTCATGCGTTTACTCCTTTGATATAATACTGTTCTATTGTGCTTATGAATATTTTCAATGATACTATTCAGTTAAAAGTGAGCATCTTGCTGAGGTTCGCGACAGAAACACTGTGCTAAGTACAAGGTAAGCTCACATGAATCTCTTGAATTCTTTACTCGGACTCTTGACTCTGTCCATGCATCTTTATCATTCATTGTCCTCTCTGTCAAATTCCTATTTCTCTTACACGCTCTGTTTGCTATAAAAGTGGGGATGCGGGTACTGGTTCCTTTCAACCTTTTGGCATGCTTGGAACAGAAAGCAGCACTGGAGGTTGGTGTTTCTTGTGCACATTCAGAATTCTTTTCAATTTGGCTGCAAATACGTATAGCATACCTGCTTTGTTCTTAAATGCCCTGAACCAGTTGAACATTGCTAGCCATCTATCCTATTTCCTTTTAACTGTTCTCTTTTCTCGTATGGTAGACTGGGCGATAGGAGCAGGGACGTCAAGTGAGGGTGGTAACTGGAATATAGGAGGCCCTTCTACTGACTCGTAAGTCTAATTCCCAATTATGTAGCCAAATGTAGTTATGGTTTCCTTAGATATAATTGGATATTCTTCAAATTTGGATCTAGTTCCTTCAGATATAACTACTGGGATGTAAACAAATTATTGGGATGATAAGCTTTCTTCAACTGATTTTTGTGTTGATTCCTTCTGCGGTTTGGGGTTGTTTTTTTTTGCTGGTTTTTGTCCCTTGATATATAGATTTTAGGCATGAGAGTCTCAATATTGAACGTAACATGGTTCAACTGTGCCGTGAGAAGTGTGTTAATAATAATATGAATTTCTCCCTGAGCTGATTTATTGCCTAAATCGCTGTAACAAAATTTTGATCTCATGTCCTCCTTACAGGAACCCATGGGGCGGCAGTAAGCCTACGTCTGACGTCTCGGTAAGTCTTGAACTTAATACTTTTATGTCGTTACTTTTACATTTACACCTCTTTTAGCGTCAAAGGGCTCAAGGAACTCGCAGATTTCTTAATGTCACAAGGTTTCTACTCTGCAGCCAACAGTTGCAGATGATAATACTTCAGCATGGGCCAATGCAGCAGCTGAGAACAAACCTGCCTCGGCTAGTGATCAACCTGGTGGTTGGAATCCCTGGGGTAAAACACCTGCTTCTGAAGCTGGCACTGTTAGTGGATGGGGAGATACAAGTGCTTCAAATGTTGAAGCTTCTTCGTGGGAAAAACAAGGAGCTTCTACTTCCAATGTTGCAGATTTAGGTTCCTGGGGTACGCATGGTGGAAGCTCTGGTGGTAATAAGCAAGATGAGGACTCGGTATGGGGTAAACTATGTGAAGCTTCTGAATCAAGTCAGAAGAAAGAAGAATCGTCTTGGGGTAAGAAAGGGGGATCAGATGGAGAATCTAGTTGGGGAAACAAAGATGGAAATTCCAGCGCAAGTAAGAAAGATGGAGTTTCCTGGGGACAACAGGATAAAGGCTCTGACGAGAGCAAGGGAGGATCTGCATGGAGTAATCAATGTGGAGATTTTGGTTCAGGGAAGAAAAAAGATGGTTCTTCTGGTTGGAACAAGTCAGCAGAAGATTCCAATGCCAATAGTAAGGGAGTTCCTGACTGGGGCCAACCAAATGATGGCTCTTCATGGGGTAAAAAGGGTGACGGAGCGGCATCGTGGGGTAAAAAGGATGACGGAGGCTCGTGGGGTAAAAAGGATGACGGTAATAAGGATGATGGAGGATCATCGTGGGGTAAGAAAGATGACGGTCAAAAGGATGACGGAGGATCGTCTTGGGAGAAAAAGTTTGATGGAGGATCATCATGGGGTAAGAAGGACGATGGAGGATCTTCTTGGGGCAAAAAGGATGATGGAGGATCGTTGTGGGGAAAAAAGGATGATGGAGGATCTTCTTGGGGCAAAGAGGATGATGGAGGATCGTTGTGGGGTAAGAAGGATGATGGAGAATCGTCGTGGGGTAAGAAGGATGATGGAGAATCGTCGTGGGGTAAGAAGGATGATGGAGGATCGTCGTGGGGTAAGAAGGATGAGGGAGGGTACTCAGAACAAACATTTGATAGGGGAGGACGTGGGTTTGGTGGGAGAAGAGGAGGAGGTCGTCGAGGTGGCAGGGATCAGTTTGGGAGGGGAAGCTCCTTCGGTAATTCTGAGGTTAGTTTGAGAAAAAACTTTCTTATTTTATTTTTGTAGGCTGTTGAAGTCTCATATTGTAATTTTCCAATGACTGTAGGATCCGGCTCCATGGAGTAAACCAAGTGGCGGATCTAGCTGGGGCAAGCAAGATGGCGATGGGGGCGGTTCAAGCTGGGGTAAAGAGAATGATGCTGGTGGTGGATCTAGCTGGGGAAAGCAAGACAATGGTGTTGGTTCAAGCTGGGGTAAACAGAACGATGGTAGTGGTGGTGGATCTAGCTGGGGCAAGCAGAATGATGCTGGTGGGGGATCTAGCTGGGGCAAGCAAGACAGTGGTGGGGATGGTTCGAGCTGGGGTAAGCAGGATGGTGGTGGTGATAGTGGTTCTGCTTGGGGTAAGCAGAACAATACTAGTGGTGGATCGAGCTGGGGAAAGCAGAGTGATGCTGGTGGGGGATCTAGCTGGGGCAAGCAAGACGGTGGTGGGGGTGGTTCAAGCTGGGGTAAACAAGATGGTGGTGGAGGCAGTGGTTCTGCCTGGGGTAAGCAGAACGAGACTAGCAATGGATCGAGCTGGGGGAAGCAGAATGATTCTGGTGGAGGATCAAGCTGGGGAAAGCAAGATGGTGGTGGGGGTGGTTCAAGCTGGGGTAAACAGAACGATGGTGGTGGTGGGTCGAGCTGGGGCAAGCAGGGTGATGGTGGTTCTAAACCTTGGAATGAACATAGTGGTGGTGGTCGTGGGTTTGGTGAAAGAAGGGGAGGAGGGGGATTCCGTGGAGGTAGAAACCAATCAGGCAGAGGAGGAAGGTCGTTTGATGGTGGTCGATCATCTAGCTGGAAAACAGACAATCAAGAAAACACTTGGAAGAGCGACCAAAGTGGTGGATCAGACTGGAAAAAAGGTTGGGGAGAGGATTCAAACAATAGCAAACCATCCGGTTCGTCTGCTGGTGGTTGTGCTGGAAACTGGCCTAGCTGGGATACTAACTCAAAGAAAGAAACCAATGACAAACCGGGAGACGATAGCAAATCAGCTTGGGGAACCAGTAACGATCAGGTGAATACCGATAACAACAATGACAGTTGGAACAAAAAGCCAAACAATGATGTTGGAACAAGTGGAGAAGCTGATAATGCATGGGGCGGCAAAACAAATGCAGTAGCGCCTTCACCAAGTGGCTCGGCAGCGTGGGGAACCGGTGACAAAAAAACCGGATGGTAAAAGGGAAATCCTGAATTGACTTGTATAGTAAAACTCTCATTATCTCTATCTATGTCTCAACTCTAAACTCTAGTTGAAAGCCATGAGGTAAGTCTTTCTTTAGTCTCTAGACTTTCTTTTGTTTTGGACCCTCATGGTTCGGTTTGTTTTTGTCGTGACTAAGGCTGATCAAGGAAGGATCGACTTTTTTGTAGCTGTTTATAACCTTTTGGCATTATCTCAGTTTTACTATCTTCACCACATTTCTATCTTTGATTAACGCTTACTACCAGTGAACGCAATTAGAACACCGTTTGCACTACTTAAAATTATATGGACAAAGTCAAACTGAAACAGCATTATTGTTGTGCATAACTACATTGATAATTAAAACATGACAAAATACAGTAAAGGAAGCTGAGCTTCTTGAAGTTTACTTGTTACCTAACCTAAGTTGGTCATCACTCCCATCATACTCTGTTCCCATTTCTTAAATAACTATTTTATATATCTCCCCTTTAAATCCAAACAATACGAAGATGCCTCCAGCCAATTGATATGCTCCAATTTGGGACCAAAATAGTTTAGGCATCAAACAAGATTTATAATATCTTATACATTTCCCATATTTTTACAACTTGCAAGTGCTGTGTACCTATATATCTGTATATTCGTTTTTTTGTCTTTTCATTTTTTTTTTGTAACTATGAACCAATAATGAAACTATGATCTCGTATGGTGTGGAATATACCAATATAAAATGATAATCAATAGAATCGACCAGACCTGTCCCGGCCTTAGAGCCACCGCACCGCTATTGTTACCGAATATCAATGTGAAAAGCCCATCATCACTGTCACTGCCGCTGCCACCGCCGGCAGGTCCACTTTTACTGTAACCGCGCGTGATGGTCCCACCACCGTTCGTAATTCCGGGAAAGCTTCCTCCTTGGCCGTTTCTCCCACTATACCACCAAACCGTATTATCAACAACTATAATCATATCATAATAATAATAGTGTTTTGTCAAAACATACTAAAAGTGACATGAGTCTTTGATCAAATGGGCGAATCAATGTAAAAGTTCAAAAAGTGGAAGTAAAGACGAAAACAAGTTGCTCCATCACATGCATCCTTATAACATATAAGAACTTTGAAAATAGTTTCTGTTAAAGGCTTTGAGTAAAATAACTTTGATATTAACAAGCACAAATTAGTTTCCTAAGCCGCCTTGGTAAAATATCGAACTCTTGATTTTTGAAAACAAGATGGCTAAAGAGGGTCAAATTAATGTTAAATTCTAACAAATTACTATTTGGTAGAATTAATGCAACACCAAGTAGGTTACGGAGACGCATACATGCACACACATATATATGACTGTTTATTCCACATATAAGTAGATCGAATCTACAAAATATGTAGTCTTCGCAAAGGTCCCACTAGGTATAGTTTTTTTGCTGGAAAGCAGATGATTCACAGTAGGGGAATACTTTTTAGAGAAAATATTTTTATTGGTCTGTTTTTTTCTTAGTCAAACCTAAATGTGTCTTCACACCTTAAATATGTGAATAACTGTTGCACAAGGAAATTAATATTTTCTTTTGAGAAAACTGTTATTTGTGGGGTTTTTGAGATATACCAACTTGCTAAAGAATGCTAAACCCTAAATTGGTGAAGAACTTGCTAATAAGGACATGAATCTTTTTATTTTCTAATTGTAGTTTCGTTGTTGGGATTTAAAGATATTCCATATCGTCCAACAAAGAAAACCACTAAACCCTAATTTTGTGAAGAAATGGTAATAAAGGAATGAATATCTTTTATTAGCTTTCATATTTATTTGCATGTAGAGAGGAAATACGATAAAGCATGCATCAAGAAAAGCATATATACACTATAGAAAGGCTTTTGGGGTTTTTCAACTTTTACAAGTTTAGATCTCCGATCCACACGCTTCGCACGTGGGATAAAAGCTTTTTTCTGAACATGAAAATAAAATAAAAGAGAAAGGCTTTATGCATGTTCATGTTAACGTCATGGCTTTCTTTGTTGCCATTTCGTAATTATCTTACCACTTTGGTGTGCAACTCACTAAATATCCGAAACATCAAAGACATGCATGTACAATATCATGTTTCTATTTCTTGAAAATTTGAAAAGAAATGTATTACCCTTTACGTCCGAAATTATAATTTTGGAAAAATACAAAATTTCTTTCAAAATAGTTATTATCTATTTGTAAATTAAAAAGATGAATATATTAAGTGAAGAAACCTAATCTTCAAATTTTGAAAAAAGTCAGTTAGGTAAAGCAATATTAAATAAATATCACAATAGACAAACCCAAATTATTTTAGGATTAGCAATCGTTTTTATAAATTCATTACTAAAAATAGCACCAACGTTTTGAAATTCTCACAAAATAATGAAATAACTAGGAAATATACGTTTCTAAAGAAAAAAATGTTGAATGTTATATAGTCTAGAATATAGTGTTAGAAATAATTAAAAGAATCGAATAAAAGTATAGAGGCAAAAATAAACGTAATAAAGTAGATGCTAGTTTGGGTGGAGGAAGCAATTGAATAGATGATTTGATAATAATACCTTGGATCGCCGAAAACGCCGGCATTGACCGTGAGCTGGTCAATGATCGCGGCGGCTTTAGGCTGAACACTGGTGGCTCTGGCATACGCTGGGCTCACTCCGTCACCTGACGGCACGAAAAAAGCTCCGTTAACCATAACGTCACCTTCCGTTCTCCAGTTCCATCCCGACCAATGTTTCTCGTTTGAGTCCACGCGCTTCGTTACCTTTACAAAACAACACAGTAACGTGAGAACCACGCGACACCAAAGCGTCAAAGTCAAAGACACACTACAATGTTTCTCGTCTCATTTAATTTGATTTGGAGGATGTGACTGTGTTAAGTGTCAACGTCGTAGACGACAAATATTGTAACCGGCATATAAGACTTAGCCGGCGCGAGGGATTAACGCGCAAGTGGACCAATATTGCATGACACGTCAGAAAGAGCACACCGATCCCACAAATACTTATCCTGTTTTTAAGAGAGCTTTAAACTTTCCCATTAAAAGTTCTACCAAATTTGAGAAAAATTTGAATTCAAGAACTTGTTTTCTTTGAAGTAGTAAACATTCAAAAACATTATGTGTAAAATGCTTGGTTATGTAAGTTTTTTGTGAAATCGATTTGATACATAATAGACGGGTAAGTAGAATTTATACCTCTTTGGCATTGGGATCAATAGGTGCGGTGTAACGGTTACCCTGACTATTAATTGTAGGGCTAGCACTTCCGCCGATTGCATACATTTCCCATGCCGTGAAGTCGTTGTTCACCACGTGGATATAACCGTGCCTACACCGCGGCATCCTCTGAACAAGCCCTTCTCCGAAATGGTTGAATGCAATTGTTACTTGCATCCCCTTATCAGCCGTGTACCTTTTTAATACAATACCATGACCATAAGCCATTAAATTTGGGTTAAATTGATAAATCCAAAAGTTTAACTCTTTAATTGGAAGATTAGTAAATAAGGGGCTTTTTGGGAAATAAGTGGACATAATTACCGGTCGTCGTGACCTAGGAGCATAACCTCGTCGTGATGAGAGAAATAGTTGTTGGAGATTGTGACGGCGGTGGAAGCGAGGATGACGTCGATGAGTCCGTCCGCACAGTAACCGAGAGAACAGTGATCGACCCAAATGTGATGAGAAGCTGATACTGAGATTCCGTCTCCGTCGGAGACTCCTCGAAATCCAACATGTGTAGGCGACGAAGCGACCAAAGTGTTGCCGGAGGGTTTACAGTGGTGAATGTGAACGTTGTGGATGATGACGTGGCTAACCTGCTGAATCGTGAGGCAACCATGGCCGGTGATTTGGATATTCGTGCCTCTTCCATCGATTGTCTTGTAGCTTCCGATGATGAGCTCGTGTTTGAGTTTGATTCCCATGTCGCTGGAGAAGATGATCCATAGTGGTTCTGGCTGAATCACGGCGTGTCGAAGAGTTCCGGGAATTGGATTCGCTGCGTCGTTGTCGGAGGAATCGGTGACGAGGTAAAACTGACCGCCTTTTCCTCCGAGTGTTCCTTGTCCGAAACCAATTGAGCAATCGGCGAGTCTTTGGCGGTTTGCCGACCAGTTTGGGTCGCAGCGCCAACAATCGTCGATTGGGTTTCCGGTGATGCAAGAAGGTATTGGTGACGACGCCGTGGTGCCGTCGTCTTGTTGGTAAGTGAGAAGTTGTCTTCTTGAGAGAGAATCGTTGAGTTTTCTACATTAAGAAACAGAGCATGTTAAAATGTTAGTTGGGAAAGAAACAGAGAAGATTGCTCTGTTTCTGATATTGTCATTATCATTATAAGAATAACAGAGGTTTTAAAGATTCAAACTTTTTTGAAATTTTAGTTGGATTACTTGAGAATGAGAAAGACCCACAAGATAAAGCATGAAAATGAATCAAACCCTTAAATGAAATCAAATAAAATGTAAGAGAAAAGTTATACCTTTGAACATTAAGAACAACATGTTCAGGGAATGGGTGTTGGTGTGGGAGAGAAAGATTGAAGATAGATGCTGAGGTTGATGATGCTCTTCCATGGTGAGAGAGAGAAACCAAGAGGCAAAACCAGATAATGCAAATGCACGTTGGTTTTTGAAGATTATGGATCCTCCTCTCATGAGCCACCATTATATCTCCTATTATATCTTATGAAAAGACCAGCAGAATTAGAAACTCAAGTTCCTTAAATATGGGTTTATGGGGAATTGTGCAAATTGGGTTATATAATAAACTAGGGCCAAAAGAATTTTATTTGTGTGTTTGCCTTCCTACATAGTATCTCTCTCTAATCTCTCTAGTTTGTTTCAAGTGGAAGAAAAGAAAATTAGAGAGAAAGAGAGAGTGTGTGAAAGGGGTCAGAGAATCCTTAAAGTGCTTAATCAAAACTATTTCTCCCACCTTTCTCCAATCTGATTCTTACTTTTGTAAGAGTGACTCAGTTTACTTGAATTACCCAATCATCCACGTATGACGTATCCCTCTCTCTAAAACAACTTTTCTATGGATTTAGCAGCCTTTTTATATGTCACTGATCACGGGATAAATCAATAATGTAGTTTGCGTTATAAACATGCATATAAAACTTAGACCAAAAAAACATGCATATAAAACAATACTTACCTTGACGAAAATACTCGATGCAGCGCAAGAATTCTCTTAGTTTTTGAAAGATTTATTGATGTAGCGTCATCTTTATCACTTCTTGTGCAAGACATAAGCTTTATTTCTTCTTTTGTTTCTTGTTTAAGTTTGCCTTTTCCAATTTGATTTCCTTTTCTTTGTTGAACTTTACTTTTCAATTAGGGTTTTGTTAAGGCTAAAGTCGGCTGTGACTTAGTTATATAAAGATATGTAATGTCTCTTTAGAGACTTGGTTTATGATTGAATAAAAGAAGAGCTTTCTTCAACATTGAAGTCTTCGAGTTCTTGATCCATTGATCCTTGAACCTCAACTATAACTGTTTTGAAATTTCTGTTTAAGTAAATGGTGATGAAAAGAAAAAGAACAATAATCAATAGAATTTTGACCTAGAGATAACAATTTGACCTAACCCATAATGGTCTTCACTTATCTTTGTCTATTAATCGAGTGTTTTAGTTGCAGTTATTTTTCATCAAATGTATCTTCACTAAAGAAATCGAATCAATGAAACTCTTGTGAATAGTTTTGAATTTCGACAAACCAGTAATATGTTTGCTAATTTAATCAGCCTAATTATAATTTGACAAAGTGGCGCCCCCAACAACCTATCCGTATACAATAGTTTATTGCAATTGCAGTTGTAGGCTTGTGGTATTCGTTTGTTATGGAGAATGTATTCAAAGAAAAAAACAAAATGTTGAAATTGTGAAGAAGAAAAAAAAAAAAAA
>Ga0041059_1001829_pt1 | contig 16538 bp, 9 predicted proteins | sample AraColnosormetaG_FD_56232 | JGI IMG/M metagenome (GOLD analysis project Ga0041059, IMG submission 56232) | Arabidopsis roots microbial communities from North Carolina, USA - Col MF nosort | ecosystem: Host-associated > Plants > Roots > Unclassified | place: USA: North Carolina | collected 2013-09-02
TTTAAAGGGTTTAAAATTGTTTTAAAAGGATTTTAAAATATTTACAAGGGATTTTAAAAGGGTTTTACAATATTTACAAGGGATTTTAAAGGGTTTTAAAAGATTTATAAAGGATTTGTAAACATTTTTAAAGGGTTTAAAAGTGTTTTGAAAGATTTACAAGGGATTTTAAAACCTTTTAAAATTACTTGTAAAATTTTTTAAAACCCTTTTAAAATCCCTTGTAAATCTTTTAAAATCTCTTGTAAATGTTTTAAAACTTTTTTAAAATTTCTTGTAAATCTCTTAAAACCCTTTTAAAATCCCTTGTAAATCAATTTGCTGCCAAAAAATATTTACAATGATTTTTAAAATCATTTTGGCTGAGGAAAAATTTGGCGGGAAATTTTTTTTTAGCTGGAAAAAAATTTTTTGGCGCAAAGTTCAGTTTCCAATTACATGTTTCTATTAAATGAGGGTAATTTGGTCATTTTGTTCAAGGGAAGGGGTATTTTTAAAAATGGACAACATAAAAGAGTATTGTTGCAAAATGGTAGTAAAAAAAGGTAGTTTTGCAAATCTTCCTATTAACAACTACTTTTCAGAAAAACCTTAATGTCGCCTTTATATATAAATAATAGTTTTATTATACAAAATGAATAGTTTTATCCAAAAAAGTGAGTTATACATTAATACTTTCAAATTGATCCCAATAACATTTCAAAATTAGATTAACCAAAGAGATTCATTAGAAAAATTGGATGGATCAAAAAATGTGTTCTGATTACATGCCAATAAAAAAGATATCATTGATGGCCTCACATATGTTTTTTGTTCTTGTTAATCTTATTTAAACTATTTTAAAACTACATAAATCTAAACATAAAACTACATCGCTTTCATTCTGGAGTAGATAGAAGAAAATTTTAACTAAGAAAACAATTACTAATCTGACCTTGGAATTAGTATGTGTGAGAATTTCATGGATTAATTTTTTTTTCTTAAGTCTAAATATGAATCAGTACACCTTAGAACAAAAAAAAATCATCTAATATTTTAAGTTAATTAATTTCTTGAATTCGGTGTCAATTATAACAATGAACAGTCTCAAGAAAATATAATGTTCAAAATAAAAGTACTATATGTCTCTTTAGACAATTGCCTTAGAATTTAAATGACCTTAATATATGAAAACTAGGATCAATTATGAAAAAAACACAATAATGTATGAGGTATTGCAAAAAACGAAACTTTTTGGATGGTTTATAAATATGAGTATTTTTGGTAAATTGTATTGACCATTTTGCCCTCAATTTTTCTTTTCCCAAACCATCATTAAATTCGTCGAGCTCTTTACTTGTTCTCTGTCATACTCAAACGGAAATGAATCCATGAAGATGAATTCTCCAGATTTTATTTCCCAATCAGTACTAACCCGGAAAGAAAATCATCACTACGATCATTACATCTTTATTTCGATTTTAGAAATCAAGAGGGAGAAGAGAAGCCATGGAGAATCAAGTCTCTATTAATCTACTATCACAAATCTCAAACATGTAAAAAAAATTTAATTTGATTTTAAATTAAAGAGGGTGATTCGATTGAATACACATGTAATTTTCTATATCAAAAATCCAGTTTTGAGTTAAACATGTAATTAAAGAGATTGATTCAATTGAATTTCCCAAATATGTAATTGATTTTACTATGTGTTTAAGATTGGATCTTTGGGTTCCCTATACACCATCTTCTAGGGTTTAGATTTCTAATACTAAAATGGATTTATTGGGTTCAAAAGGTAGAAGAAGATCGATGAAGTTTCTGGAAAAAAATAAAGAATGAGGAATGAAGATCGATGAAGAATGAAGAAGAAAGGAAGAATGAGGGTGAAACTGTCATTTTATCCACCAAAATATGTCCATCTCTATAAAGACAAGTGAAATGTGCTTTTTCTCAAAAATTTTGGGCTGAAATATGCCCAAATTTATAAAAGCCACATGAAAACTCTGTACATGCTATAAAACTATTTGTGTATTGTACATAATTTGTACATAATTTGTCCATAATAATGTCCATCGCAACATGAATCGGATTCACGCCACTAACAAGAGACACCACTAAGTAAACATTTTGATCAGAACTTCCAACAACTATTTTTGACATAACTTCCAATAACTAACCTATGAATTTCTATCAGAATTAATACAATAATGGAAGATATTCTGTTATTAATATATTCTTAGGTGTATCGTATCTTTAGATTTGCACATATCGTATATTTCCTATTGTTAAGGAAATAGCTTGGTTTTCAAGCTTTGTATGTTTTGTATATATATTCTAGACCTTGTGGTCAAAAGCAATACACAGAAAATATTCAATCGATCGACTCTTATTTTATCATGGTATCAGAGCCAGATTGATATATATTTTAGCAATATTTTTTGGAATGCATAGTAAGCCGGGTGATATATTGGCGGTGGTAATTTGTTTGATTATATTCGGAAAAAATTATGAAAACGTGTTTTTGTCTCAGAGGTTGAACATAGCAGCTTAAATTGAAGAAATTTATATTTACCCAGATGGAGCTTGTAGTCAATACTACCATTCATATCATATTGAACTCTTGGGGATATTTGATAGCATACTTCTCATAAGCCTCAACCTGTCTTACATCAGCAGTTTTAAACTCTTTCAGAACCTGAATGTTCTCGAACCTGAATGTTCTCAATATCCTAGGATGTATAAATTCTCAAACTCATATCAACTACAAATTATATTACGCCGGTGAAATCAATTTTTATATTGGTCATATTTTATTTTTAATAAATTTCATTTTAGTCTCATAGCCTGGTACAATCGATTTTTAACCGGTTTTGGCCAAACTGTTTACAGATCCAGTTTTCTTTCGACCTTTCATATGGTTTACTAAACATTTTATTGGCAATCAATGTTTATTCTATATAAGTTCTAACTCTCCTATATTATTATACATTGGTATAACACATTAGGAATTTTTGAAAGATTAATTGAATAATTTTGTTATTTTACCTAATATAACAAAATTAATATGCACTAAAAAATTAACGTATTTCTGAGTAAAATAAATGTTAATATTTTAGTGCACTATTTTCTCATTTTCTTAAAACATCAAATTTATGTGCGTTTATGTTTAACCAACAATCGAGGTACATTTTCAATAATCAGATTCTTAAACGTTTTAAAATCCGATTAGGTTGTTGCCATAGCGGTTATTGGGATTTTGATAGAGCTGAAGTGAAACTAATAAAGTAAAATCTCTATAATTTAATAAATTCTTTCGGTTATAAGCTGAAACTAGTGTAAAAATAAAGATAAATCGATAATATAATAAAATAATATTTTTCTTAAGAATTATTTATAAGCCTATATAGTCCCACACTATCATATATAAATAATTGTATAGAATTATAAATATAAATATATAATTTGTTATATTTATATATGTAAAACATTTAATGAAATATGACTCTAATATTGTTTGTCTTTTTTAATTGAGAAAATTTGGAAAAATGCCTCTTTTCTAAGTTTTTGTTTGAGAAATAACCTATCCATTCCTTACTAAAATTTACTAATAATTTTAAAACATTTATATTTAAAATAAAAATCAGTTTTATCTATTTGTCGACACAAAAATAAAGAATTATGTGTTTGGAGTTAGATTGATTTCTTTATATAATGTGACAAATATGAAGTGATAAACTTTAAAATATTTGTTTGATAATATCATGTTAGATTTTAATATTTAAGATATATAAAAATAGCTAAAAATAATAATTAAGATTTGAAATTAAGTTTATTCATTTTTTTTTAAATTCGTATTTAATTTTAATTAATTTAAAATAATTTTGTGTTTTAAATCTGGAGAGAATTGTCTTTTAACATATTTCAAATTGTATTTTTAATTAATAATAGGGTATAGTGTATTTTTCAAACAAAAACTCAAAAATAGAGAAATTTTCAAAATCATCCTTTTTAATTTGTATTAATTTTTGGTATAGTTTATTTCTAATATTTTTATTACATCCAAAATAGTTTGTGTTATTTTTTAAACTTAATGATTGATTTTCTACTTGTAATTGGTTTTAGAAAGATACTGGTTTAAAGAAAATAAACTAATTTAAAAAAAATTGTTTTTAAGAGATTGCAAAATTAATCAAAAAGTTATTTATCACTAAATTAACACTTCTATAAATTAATAAAATTTCTCAATCCAACACTATTAATTTATAGAGGGTTTACTGTAGATTGTCCATACCAATGTGATAGGAGCTGCCACAATCTTTATCTTCAAATGAATGATCTCATTTATTTTTTCCTATATGAAGTATAAGTGAAAAACATTTATTTTCTTTCGTTTTGTTTTGTTTAAAGTTTCATGTATCAGTGATCTTGTTGTATTGTGTCCTTTTGCACGTACCAAATCTTGGAAAAAGTTTTCCTAAAGAGATTGAAATATAATGAAGAAAGACTTTTCTTTTTCTTCACAGTTGTGTTTGCAATAAGTTTTATATTATCTTTTGGGTCAATATAAAAGTGAATATGAAAAAATCACATTGAATAATGTTTTGTAATCATATTGACATTGGCTTGAAGTTTGAACTTTCAAGGCAAATCCAAAAATCCTTTAACAAAAAAAAAAGATTTTATTTTAAAAAAACTTTAACTCACCAAATTTTTACAACTTTATTTTTGATTTTAAAAACACACAGATCTATGCAATATAATATTTTTTACTACCGTCAATTTTATAAAATAGTAACAAATAATATATAAAATCGAAATTCTAGCTACGAAGAGTTCAGCTCTTCTTTTAAAATTTTGAAAATCTAATATATGTAACCTATACAACTAGGTCCAGTCCAAGATCTTGGGACAAGAGTGCAAAAGCCCCAGACCCATAAGTTCATAACCATGCAACTACTGGCGCACATTTTTTTTATAATTTGTTTAAAATGCAAATGTGTATGCATGTTTTGTATTGTTAATTATCTTTTTGATTTTAGGGTAAAGGCTAAAGCTCTAGCGATATTGGACCGGCCGTAAACATAACCATTTTAATAAGTACTAATGTCGATAACCATGCTATGTATATATATTGCTCGATTGTTTTGAACACAAATATTTTAGCTTATATTGGTATTAATAAGAGAACAACTAATTAACATGTTTTATGAAGAAAAAATACATGTTCTTGGAAATACTTCAAGAAGTTTCATTTTGTAAATAAAATTTGTTTGTTCTATTGTAAGTTTGTAACCAAGAAAATTTCTATATCAAGTTTCAGATATAAAATTTTAACGAATATTGCTGTCTTTGTTTTTGCAAAAAATGTTATTTTACAACTTTCATGAAATATTAATACAGCCTCAAGTTTTGATATTAAGTCCCCATGACTGTGGTAAATAATGCAACTCTAGAATATTGTCTTGCCACCGCCATCATCGTTGTCTTTATCACTAAGCTCGTTTTTCTTGTTTACGTTATCGTTATCGCTATATAAAACGACAACGATCCTTTTGAAAAATCTCATATATAAAGAAATCCTTATATTCATATTTTATATGTACATGCTCTTTAAATTTATATACAAGTTGAGAAATTTTAAAACAACAATGGTCGAATAAATGCAATGGAGCTATAATGATATTTTTTGTGATTTGTGATATAGAAATGAAAGTCATGATTAAAGTAGGGCCTCAATTATTTTGGCTCACATGCAAATTGTGAGGTGTAAGGATAAAAAATGCCTTTTTTATAAGTCTTCAAAATATAAATGATCAACTCATAAACGTTTGCTTTTGAAAATTCTAGAGAATCCTCTGTATTATATTCTCATTCAACAATCAACAATGTATGTATATTAAATTTCATAGCCATTTTTTGGCTTTGAATATCGGTTTGTCTCTATCCATAATAAATGTATAAAGATATAAATGACTATAAGTTGACAACTATAAAATGAAAGTTTCTTAAAAAGGTATTGCATTTTTGTTCGTAAAACCTACTTATCCAAAACTGTTTTCGTTTAAAAGAATATTTACATAAATACGTTTGAACTTCATCTTTATCAAAAACATTTAGTTCTTAAATTGTTAAAAGCATATACGTTTTGGTCACTAATCAATTTTTTTTGTTATATTTGAATATTTAATTTTAATGATAGCAATTGCGATAATTTTCTGCTATTTTTCAGGTATTGTTTCTCCGATCCCTTAAATACATGGATTGGTACGTATGAGAACTATTGTAAGAAAAATATTAATCACATACGTAGAATTGGAACCATTTTACAAAAATGTATTTTCTTGTCAATTAATACATATTGAGATAGCCTCCACACATAGTATTACATAGGTTTTTTCACCATTCATACTAATCATTTTCAAACTTTAATTGATTTTGAAAGAAGCATCAATGAATTGATTATAATTGAAAGATAGCATCATAAATAAATTTGAAGAATAGAGTCGGACCGAAAATATAGGTATTCCCTTATCATAAAGAGATCAAGAGAGCCATATCAGTGTCTGTCTATCTAATGATAGCCGACACAATAAGTTACTTTTTCGTCTCGCAATTCTTTCTTTTAAGGTAAAATGTTTAAAAAATAATAACGTTTTACATATGATCACTTGACATGTTGATTACAAAGTACTAATGAACGATGTAAAAAATAAAAGATGTCGAAGAAGATAGAAGAATTACAATTACTAAAGTGTATGATATATCGATTTGATTCACTGCTCATGAGTGTCTAGACAGGCGCCTAGTTGCCACCTACGTTTTTAAACCTTGAGTGTATCAAATAACTGATGTAAAAATACAAGAAGTCGAATAAGATGTTAAGAAATCAACAAAATCACTATCGTGTATCTATCTCGCATTTTGGTTTTGGCTTACGAAAAAACTATATAATTGTTCACATCATTTTCATCAGGCTCGGTAACTCACATATGTCCATGATCATGACCATGTATACATTTCTCTTCTAAATCAAACTAGTTAAATTGGGTTAAAGCAACATATGTATTCCTACATGGGATCATAGCTTGTCCTTACTAAATCTTAAATGTAAAAATGTTCGAGTTTTTTTTTTAATAAAAACATTTGCTGGCTTTTCTTATCTCTTGCATGGCTTTTCCAAGTTATATCAACCCTATAGATGTCAGCAACAAGGGCCCTTCTTCTGCAAGCATAGAACTTTAATTTTGGTCCACCTCAAAGGAAAAAAACAACTCAAAAGCTGCACTCGTGTGAAACATATTGGGATATTGTCAGAAGACTACACCACCTTCGAATTTCGTCGTTCACCACCTTACAAGATCAAGGGTCCCTTCTTCTACACGCATGACTTATTTCTTGTTTTGGCAGACGAAGATCATAAATCAAAATTTAAGAATAATTTTGTGGACTTGTAAATATTGTTTATGCTAAGAAAAAGAGTGCATCAGAAAGATCAATGATCTATACAAAATAAGACGATCAACTATAAGACTATCATCACTAAATGATCCAATAATCTTTTACAGCTCTTAAATAGTATTTTTTTAACGATACAGTTTTGGGAGACGTAAATTATCTATCAAACCAAGATCAATAAAAGTGGAACAAGTAAACATTGAATAGAATTTTCTCTGGTTAGTAAAATTAATCCTAACATAATGTTTTGTTAACGACTTACTCTATAAGATCCAACCAATAATCAAGTGTGTTATTTCATTACTAGTGTGGTCAGTGTTCTTTTTTTTCTTTCTAAGTTTCTTCTGAATTAGTTTTAAGATAGGTGAAAACGTATTTAATTTAGTGTGTTTGCACTAGATTTTGGATTCAATCCTAAAGATAAGCACATTTCTTATAAATGAAAGGTGTATAGTTTTTGGAGGCCTGTGACAAAAAGAAATAGTTTTTGGAGGCTCCGCCATGCTGAAGATTGAACATCCGGAAAAAACGATTATATACGTTATACATTGAAATAATGGATTGAACGACACTTATATAAATTGTCACCATTAGTACAACCAATCAGAGTGATTATAAAAATTGTAAAAAACCTATAATCTGATATTTCCATACGTTTACATATTTGCTTACTTTTGTTTTTGTTGATTCATATTTGCTTACTTGATGATCAAGATAAATATACTTTCACTTCATATCTATCACCAATAAATAAATGCATTCAAAAAAAAAAAGGGTGCTTATAGTCATGACTCCTCTAAAACTCTTTGTTGTAAGAGTTGATCATATTTGTAATATATCACTAATATTTGATAAATTAAGGAATGGCAACTATTGCTGTAAAGATAAAACGAATGAAAACTATCAAACAAAAATATTTTTTTTTTTCAATCAATTATAACTACTAAAGAAACCATTTAAATACCTTTGATCTTTTGAATTAATAAGCTAAAAATTCTAGAAACTAGCACATCTAAAATTAGTCATGCACCAAAACTTCAACTCACGAATATATTGGTCTTTCCACATGCTCACTTCTCATTTTGATATTACATCTTTCAATATTCACCTGTCATTTTCAAAACTGTGGGAGATCGATGTCTGGGATGTAAAAACAATGAGTATCAAAGGGGACAGCGATGGACTTCCATTCTAAGATGAATTGTCCTTTTTGTAAATTTATCTATTTAGTTGATATATTTTTTTCTTTGTAAATTATTTGGTTGATAGAAGATATCCCTGACCGCAACACAAGTATGAACAATATTAATACCAAAACTAATTTCAACCATAATGTACTTATTTATTGGGATATTACTTTATGAAGAGTACTAGATTAGTAATATTAAGATTATAAGGATACTTAAATTTATTTTATACTTTTCAATAATTAATTTTTTTATACTTTTCAATTATTAAATATAGTTGGGTAAATTGTATCTAAAATGATTTATAAACAGAAATATGACTTCTAAAACTAATGATTGAAACGGTTCGCAATATTTTCACATACTATATCGGTGTCAATAGCTCAACTGGTTGAATCTAGAGAATATCAGGGGGGAAATGATAGCATGTTGTTAACTTACATTTCGGAAGACATAGGTTTAATTTCTCTGAAAATAATCATAAAAACATGATCTTCCATGCATATTTAATATAAACTTTATAACTTAATAGTTTTTTAAGATCTATAAATTTCATGGTTTGAACAAAATTCATAATCTAAACTAGTGAATATAATTTCTTTTATATAATTTCTAATTTTTAAAATATTCATATCCTTTTGATATACTAACACGGCCTGTATACTTGTAATTCAAAAGAAAAAAAAATAGTATCATGGAATATTATATTTGAGACCCACTGCATTTGTTTTTAATACAAAAAAGATTATGGGTCTTTCGGTTAATTGTTCACGCATGCATCTCTCTTTGTCCGGAATCACTTTTCCGAAGAAGTCTCCACTCCAACTTAAGATCTATTAACCTCTCCTTAAAACAAAAAGACCATCCACCACGACCGAGACATGTTTTACTTTACTTTATCTTCTTGTTTTTAATATTATGATCAGTGATATAACTTTTCCTAAGTAAAACTAAATATAGATGTAAGTAAAAATATAAATGTATGAAACTCAATTCAGGTCAAAGTCATAAGTAAGGAAATGGAATAAAGAACTACATCTTAGCACCAAAAAAATTCACTCGAGCAGAAAATTTACATAAATCAAAAACCATATACATACTTTACACACAAGCATAACAAATGTATGGATCAATCAATAAACTCAGGTCTATGAATATGAATAGAAAATGAAACTCTCTATAACACATGTTAATAATCTAAAGGCTCTGATCAAACACCATGTTATTAAGCTTTTGTAGATTTTTACCGTACACTTCCACGTTAGCATCGTGTAGTAATGTTGCAGCTTCTTGGTTTGGTGACGACGATGATGATGCTGATCTCCAGTAGTAGTTGGCAATGTCTGGCTTCACTTCTGCTTCTATAACAGTTTCTGAGCTTTGGTTGTGTTCTGTGTAATGAAGAATCTCTGATGCCCATGACTTCATGTCTTGATGATGATGATGTTGATCTACTAGTGGATTATTATTGTTCATGGTTTGGCTAGCTTCTGTGTATTGATTACCAAAGAAGGCACTGTAGATACTGTTGCTCTGACTTGGTACTGTGTTGCAGTAGTTGAGTTGTTCCCAGTTGTTTGGAGCAGGACTGAAGTTTGAAGTCATTGGTGTCGGAGATGATGACGTAGACATTGAAGAGATTAAAGATACGATCTGGTCTGAAACCGTTGTAGTATTACTTGAACTAAAGCAAAACGCAGAGTTTTGATTAGTCGTAGTTGTATTCGCCGGGAACCACCATGGACCTTGTTGCGATGAGACGACCATTGACTGATCATGTAGGTTGTTTATCGAACCCGTTGACTTTACTACTTCTGATGACGTCAGTTTCTGATCTATGACGTTAAGAGATTGAAGCTCGTTTGTTATTAAGGGTTTATGTGTTGTTGGGTCAATGCCTTTTCTTCTCAGCTTCTTCTTAAGACATGAGTTCCAAAAGTTTTTGATCTCGTTGTCTGTTCTTCCCGGTAACCGCGTTGCGATTTGAGACCATCTACATATTCAATATGAACCAAAGATTTTTTTTTTAACATATATATATATATACACAATATACATTATAAATTCAAAACTATATAAATGTGTTGCAAATTAATGAACCTGTTGCCTAATGCAGCATGGAGCTCAATGATCAAGCTTTCTTCGTCTTGAGAGAAAGCTCCTCTCTTTAAATCTGGTCTCAAATAATTTATCCACCTAAGTCTACAACTCTTTCCACATCTTTGCAAACCTATTTGATCATATATATCCACCAACGCATATAAAAACATTATAAACGATGCTATATAAACCTCTTTAAGCTATATATAATATAAGAGCACATAGAGACCAAACCTGCGAGTTTAGGGACAGAACTCCAACAGCCATGACCATGTCTAGTGATGTAATTGAGAAGTTTCTCATCTTCTTCAGGAGACCAAAGGCCTTTTCTTAGCTTCTGCTTAAAACAACAAGAATGTCTTCCCATTTTTTATAAAAGTAATGAAGAAAGTATAGATTGTTGCAGAGAGAGTTTTATGGTTCTTGGAGGTTCTATAAGCTTGAAGAGGAAGGAAGAAGATGGAGAAAATTATTATAAAATGAGAGAAACTATGATTGGCGATATTCTGGTGTAAACACTTTTGTTTTATAATCGTTGGGTGAATTAATTGATACCTTTTATGGGACCACCTTATTCAGAAAACTCAAGAGATGAACTCAAACATAGTAAATAACTATTTGATTCCTTTACAAAATAGAAAGAAATGGTGGTTAAGACTTTAGAGGTAACACTTGTAAACTTTTTTTTTTCTTTTTTTTTTCTCGAACGATAGATAGAAAAATGTGACATATACTGACAGAAAAGTAGTCAACTTTTAAGAAATTTATCTACAATGAAAAAGAAGAAGAATCATTATCGTAGACTTGTAATCTGAATTTATTTTCAATTATTTTTAAAAAAGTATAAAATAGTATGGTTATTAAAATCAACAAATAACAGAAACATGATGGTTAACATAAAAAAAGAAAAGAGGAAACTTAATTCACGGACAATATATTCTAGTCGAATTATTTGCTACGTTTTGGAAAGTATATGATTAGTGAATTATACATCGAGTATAAATATTACTAGTTTCCTAATTAGTAATAAAAAAGTGGAAAGAAAAATAAAGGGAAGCCATCGGTCAACAACAAACTCATTTCCATGAAAGCATTGTACGAGTCTAAAATTATTGTCCCCCCAAAAATGTCTACGGAATTTTAATACTTTTTTGTTCGTAAACGAAATTAATATTTATAGTACTTTTTCGTTTTATTTTTCCTACTTTTTTGATCTCAAAGGAGACACCTTGATGTGCTGAGAATGTAAAGAGTTCTTCAATTCAAGTACGCAAAGTAATGGTGGAAAAATAGCCTTAAATGTTTCCACTATGCAATAATTTGGTCGCGTAACCACTAATATTCTTATTTATATACACACTAATGTTACTAGTTACCGACTTGTAACGGGTAATCTTTCATTAATCTTACATCGATGAGGCTAGTCTAACGTGAAACAAAACAAAAACAAAGATAATTTTGATTAATTTCGAGCATGCTTCTACACGAGAACAACAATAAGTGTTTAGAAACGTATATTATGATAGGAGATGCGTTCTCATTATTATCGTATTATAGGAAAGAGAGTTTCCTTTTTAAAAATACAATCATGATGATTAGTTTTTTTTTGTTATTTGAAATTTCATGATGATTAGTTTACAACAAAGCTATTTTATTTATATAAAGCTACTAGCTTAAGTCGAGTCTTAAGAAATCATACAAACAATAGCATAATTGAAGAATATCATTACAACGGAAAAAACACTCAATCCCTTGTATATACAACTGGCTTGTCTCCTTTGACATATTTGTTGTAAGAGGAAAAAATCTCATAGATCATCACCTCAATTTTAATAATAGCGTCAGCTGCGTCACGAATGATATATTATATTTTCAATTAAAATGGGATTTTGTCTTATGCATATCATTTTTTACATGTTTAAACAATTTTTGTATAACATATAGTATATATTTGTTTTGGTATTTTGCATTTACACTACCCAAATGTCGTTGTATCCTGAAAATATAATTAGTATATTTTTTAAATACAAAACCATTTCATCAAAATTATTAGGACGAGTAGAGGAAGAAAGAAAAATTATAATATACATATATTACGTATATATATATGCAGTAAAGAACTTATAAGAAACTAAATGCAGTGGATAAAATCGAATTAGCCGTCGATAAAAAAAACTGTAATGAGAAAGTCATCCAGTTATATTTTTATAACATGCAATCAATTAGCCGATGCCAACCTCTTAATTCTGTCATTTTCAAGTTTTATAAAATCATCTTTGCGTAGTCGAAAGTGGACTAAAATTGGTTGTAAAAACTAAAAAGTATATATTGGCATAAGTTAAATGTTTTTATGTGCATAGAAAATTATATAGTCACGGTGATGTTTTTGTATAGTTTGTAATGGGAAATACAAAAGAATTCGCCGCCTTTCAAATGATTGAGCATTTAAAATTTTCAAGTTGGAGAGAGGTTGACATTGACTTTGGTTTTATCTTCGAGAAGCCATGTTCATGAGAGTAGGACTTGCCTCTTCCAAGGTCCTGTTGAGAGGACTATTTTTCGAAATGAACGAAGTGGTGAAAGATCAATAGCTATAAAAACCAAGAAAAAGACAAAAGTAGATCAAATGCTTGGCCATCAATTTGGTCCAATGGTTTGGCTAATATCGTTCAAATTGGTGCCATTACTAGAAATGAGCTGTAAATTAATCATGCATTTTGTTAGGAGGAAAAAGTAGTTACGTTGTAGACTCAATGCAATGCATTTATATGCAAATTATCATTGACAATAATGTATCAAAATACTAGGATTTGTATCCGTAACTCTTTGGGTTATAATTGATCATAAACTTTAGAAAAAATATATTACTAGATAGTGTTGAGTTGTTCCGTATGATCTAATGTTTGGATACACGCTGATCAACCAGATTGGATAAGTGGACGTGGAGGTTGGGAAAGGGTGGTAAACTCCCTTTCTTTCCGAGGGTTAGAGCGTCCTTAAAGATTTTAAGAAAGTTCATCGATCAATGATATTTCATGTATTTTAAACCTATGATTGTTTGTCCTAAAGTTTATGTTCTTTGTTTAAATCATTGTTGCAGTTTTAAGGTTAAAAGTGAGAGAGGGAGAAAATAATTTACTTAACAATGCATGTTGACTTGTACCTTATTTCTTAATTTAATTGTTAATAATGTACTACTATTAAAGTAAATAACATTCAAAAATAACATGCATGTCAATGAATTAGTTACTTGTTTTCGAAAACTCATAAAAATAGTTAGTAAAAAACAAACAAACGACGTCAATGAAAGGGAAAAATGAGGACGAATAAAAGAGGGCGAAACTAAAGTAAGAGAGCATCATTTTGTAGTAGAATGATGATTGCAAAAGTGGGACAAAAACAGAATTTTCATGATTTGGTCACAAGAAATTATAAATTTCCTTGTTCTAAGTACAAAAAAAGCTTGCTTAGAGAAGCAATACTATACGAAAGTAGTGAAGAAAGAGAATGTTGAAACATCACTCTCATGTTCAATCCCACGATGTGTGTGTACTGTGTAGCACCAGGCTTTTGTTTCCTCGTATTTTTTTTTTCATGAATACTCTCAGTTTTTTCGTTTGTTTATATATGATTGTTTCATTTTCTGAGTATAATTATTAATCTACATCATTCGTCTGTTGTTTCTGTACTGAAACCTTTTTGTTTTACGTAGGAAAATATTTTAAACTAATATATATCTTATACATATGTTACGAAGTATATTGTGTTTGTCATTATGAGCTTTATAAATTAAAAATGTAAGAAACAATTTATTTTTGGGAATGAATTATAACTATTTGTTAAATTTGATCATATTATTTATCATCCAATATTTCTTTAATCTAATAATTAGCAATCCGAAATAGTCATTAACTCATTTTAACAATTTTGTCCATTTTTCGAAGTTTTTATTAATTCAGGTCTGATTCAAGAATTAATTGTTAAAGAATAACATTCACATATTTCCCACAAAATTAAAATATTCACATAATCAACGAAGCCGTTTAAACTCCACGAGTTGGTCTGAAAACTAAAAAAACATATAGTAGGCTTATGAGTTAGGAACCTTTAATCCAACAACCAGCAAACAATAGGAGATCATGCTATCTTCACACTTTGTGTTTAAATACTTAGTCCATGAAACTCGGTTAGAGATAGAATGAGCCAAATAATCATCATCCGAAAATACATGTTATAATCGTAACCGATGGTTAATAAACCGTAACCGTAACAGTAATAACCGTAACCGTGGTCATGCCTAATTATAATGTCATATCAAAAGTGTGAAGGTACTAGATATTACATTACCGGCGAATCAATAAAGCTATAATTCACATGTAATGTAGCAAAATGGTCCATGTAATTGAGTTATATAAGAAGCACTATCTTTGGTTAAATCATGCTTAGGACAAAACAATAAGCACGTGTTTTTCTAAGCTTCCAAATCTTTGAAGTTTCGATCGTACAACAAACAACTATTTAGTCATTTATAAAGCTGAAGTTATGCCACGTCGTCAAGACAAAGATGGAAGCATTCGCCGACGGAGAGAGATTAACAGAAGTCAGTGTCGTCATTACTTTTACTGATTTTACATGAGGTCCGATCCTCGCCGAAATCAAAATTACAATTAAACACGATTAGTGATAATCGCTTTTTAATCGCGGAGAACACATAATAATTAGTAATTATAATATCCCTGTAAGCATTCCATAGATTTTATTTACAAGAAAAGGTGTTTGCCTTTTACTTTAGAGTTTAACAATTCTCGTAACTTTTGGACAATTGGGTCCACGTTAACGGAATCCTTAAAAATGATTTAGAGTTAAGTATTATTTGGTGATACAACAATAATGACTTCAGATTTACAATGACGGAGAAGCGAAATTCTTATCTGCAAGACTTTTTTTTATTATGTTTGTATGTTTTTGTCTAATTTATGGCATGACGTCTTATCAAAAACTATGCCCTAAAATCAAAAATCTTAAACCTCAGTCTCACAAGATTAATTTAATAATTTAGATTCACATATAAAATATATTTGATGCGAAATATTCACCAATCCTAGCAATTAAATAAAGAGTAAAACCATCTAAACGTTTCCAAAAGATAGAAATATATTTGTTGTGGTATAAGCCGTTTTCTAAAATTGTTGTGATAAATTTGTTATTAGCTGTAAATACTCATTATTATTTTAGCACTATAATTATAAGAGTTAATTTTCTTTCAAGCTAGCATCTTATTCATGGAGATTTTATGTCTATGTGATGGTATATATCATACTTTAGTTCTAAGCAAAGCAAAAGCAATGATTAGAAAGTTTAAATAGTAGTTTTGAGTTTTAACGGCAACAATTAAAATGAAGAAAAGTTTGAAAGATAGTTAAGGAGGTGACATGGATTTTCAAAAGATAAAAAGAAGTAATAATAAAAAGGGATTTTGTCTAGTTGAAAAGTACGACCCATGATCCTACTCATGCATAATTACATATAAGTAGGACCTTAACTCAATTCCAATATCTTTTTCTTTTAATGTTTAATTTTTAATCGAGTTCATATTTGTATCCATATTCTTAGAATCATGGAACTCATATGACTGCTTTTTTAGTAGAAGTCAAATTACAATATAATTAAAAGTGTTCGTTAATAGTAGTTTGGATATGTTAGGTATGCATTCATCTTCCTAAGGGATTTATCTTTTTTTTTTGTCAAAACCTAAGGGCTTTATCTATTACTGTTTTTTCCTAGTTCAACAATTTTTTTTTTTTTTTTTTTTTT
>Ga0041059_1001830_pt1 | contig 16537 bp, 19 predicted proteins | sample AraColnosormetaG_FD_56232 | JGI IMG/M metagenome (GOLD analysis project Ga0041059, IMG submission 56232) | Arabidopsis roots microbial communities from North Carolina, USA - Col MF nosort | ecosystem: Host-associated > Plants > Roots > Unclassified | place: USA: North Carolina | collected...
AAAATTTAGGGTGGATAAAAAAAAATTTAACTCTCTTTTATTTCATAAACCATTTTGTTGCAAATTCCCAAAAGAATATTGCAGCAAAAAAGCTTCAATGAGTTAAAGCCTGCAAGCTACTTTTTCAGTTTAGCCACGACGGCTAAGAAAAACAAAACAAAACAAAAAGCTTGAAATTGAACTCCCTTACGTGTTCTTTGGCTTCCTTTCACAAATCTCTCGCAAAACGCGATCGTCTCTCCTCCTTCTTCAAGCCCTGAAAGAATCTCCAGATTCTCTGCGACTTTCTCGGAAAACCAAAAAAAAAAATGGACAACAATGGTAATAATAAGACTCAATTCTCTTTCGTACGGTACAATCACATACTCAATTTTCAATTTCTTCTCTACTATCGCAATTCTCCGTCGTTTTCTCGAGATTATCTCAATAGGAGTTGATGAAAATTTATCACTCGATGTGCTTCTTTGAGAACGAAACGCTTGAAGATTTCATAAGCTAGCTTCTATTTCGTAGTTTTTATTTGAAATTGGAAAGTGATTGTAGAAATTAGCTTATAGATGATTGAAGACAATCTTTAATCGTTTTTGAGAATTTTGTAGTATCTCAAGAGATGACTGTGCCAGTAGAAGGAGTGGCTGGTGGAGGAACAGCTTATGGGTTTAATGATGCTGAGCCACTTAAACAATCTACAGATCCATCAGAGGTTCCAACTGCTGATTTGGTGAATGTTTGGTGTATGCCTAATACAGTTAATGTTGGTTCACAAGAAACACCTCGAGCTCTAGAGCCTGTAAGCTTTCTATTTGTATGCTTGTGGTTAGTGTTTATTCTTATGTTCTGTTAGGTGTTTATGGAGTCCAAAAGCTTTAACTCTGAATTAGCTGTAAATATTCTAGTGGAATGGTACCTGGTCCTATTCTATGAACTAGTTTGAAAGGTGGGGTCCGTGGGGATGATACAGAAGATCTCTTTTAGAGGAGTTATATCAATAACTGATTTATCGTTCTGTTTCTTATGAGTTGATGCATGAGTTACATATGGCTTCCATATTGTGTTTCTACAGATAAATCTTTTGGCGGCTAGAAATGAAAGAGAAAGTTTTCAGATAGCCATGCGTCCTAAAGTTTCTTGGGCTGCTTCCAGCCCTTCCGGGATTGTTCAGGTTCAGTGCAGTGACTTATGCTCTTCTGCTGGAGATAGGTGAGCTGTTAAACCTTGATCATGTTTATCCTCTTCTTTGGAGAACATGTAAATGATATCTTTGGTATCAAATGTAATATTTTCATATTTTGACATGGTTCCTGTATCATCGCAGATTGGTTGTTGGCCAGTCACTAAAGTTGCGGCGAGTGGTGCCTGTCTTAGGCGTTCCTGATGCTTTGGTGCCCCTTGATTTGCCTGTTTCTCAACTTAGCTTATTTCCAGGGTACGACCACTCACTAGTCCAATTTCTTAATCTGGTATGTGGTGACATTGCTGTCTTATTTCCTGAGACTGACATAGCCGGAATGCTTCCTGTTGTAGAGAAACAAGTGTCATTTGGGTCTCAATAGACGTTCCTACTGGGCAGCCTCCTGGTCAATATGAAGGAGAGATCATTATTTCTGCTATGAAAACTGATGGAGGGTGAGTCTCTCTCTGTATACCATTTCTTTGATCTACTTTAGGATTCGTACAGGTCCACTTATGTCAGTGTGAAAATGATTATTTTGTTCATCATGGATTTGACATACTTATAACCAATTATGTGTTTGGTAACAGCGGTTCTTCTCACTTGGCAAAGCATGAGAAGGATCAGCTCTGTGTGGAACTTAATACCTGTCTTGATATTATGGAACCAATAGAGGGAAAACCCATGGATGAAGTGGTAATATTTACTTTCCTTGTACTTTATTGCCTCACCTTTGATAAATATTTTACGCGTCAATGATCTGCAGCTTATCTTTTAGGTAGAAAGAATTAAATGTGCAAGTTCGTCATTAAGAAGAATTCTCTTCTCTCCATCATTTTCGGAGTTCATTTCTACGAATGGATCAACTGATATGATGGAAGAAGATGTTGTTTCAAACCTTTCACTGCGTATCAAGCTAAGATTGACAGTTTGGGAATTTATTATTCCAGTGACTCCATCACTCCCTGCTGTTATTGGTGTCTCTGACACTGTTATTGAGGATCGTTTTGCTGTTGAACATGGAAGTGAAGATTGGTACAAGAAATTGGATCTCCATTTTAAATGGCTTCTTCAGTATCGGATCAGTCCGTACTTTTGCAAATGGGGTGAAAGCATGCGTGTCTTGACATACACCTCACCATGGCCTGGTACTGCAACCTCTTCTTAATTTTTTATGCACCATCTGTATTTGTTTTGTGTTGTGCAAGCTAATCGTTTTGCTTCACGCTCTGAGCTCTCCATTTGCGTTCCACTTTTTGGTTTCACAGCTGATCATCCAAAATCTGATGAATATCTCTCTGATTCAAGGCTTGCCGCATATGCAGTACCGTATAGACAAGTTATAGCAGGGTATGCATGTGTTATCCCACTCAAGATTTTTTTGTAGGTACCCAAACTAACTTTCATCTGCCTGTTGATGTGCAAACAGGGATGATTCAAGGGAAAGTTATCTGCGGAAAGAAGTTGAGATATTGAGAAGTAAACCCCATTGGAACAAAGCTTACTTTTACTTGTGGGATGAGGTATGCTTCATTAATATTTTTCACTGATTGTCAAAAGGATGTAGTTTTACTGTGGTAATAGTAACATTCTATTCCATTTCTATATCTCATGTACCATCGTTGATGTGTTGTCTTACTTTTAATAACTTTTTGACATCTTTCTTATTACTATTCAATTTTTTTTGGCAGCCACTGAATATGGAGCACTTTGACAACGTTCGCAAGATGGCCAGTGAAATTTACGCCTATGCCCCGGATTCTCGTGTTTTGACTACATACTACTGTGGTATGGTTTATTTTTTGTGGAATTCACATGTTTTAATTAGTTTCTGTCTCTCAAATTTACTTCCTATTTTCTGCTGGGGCTCTGTTTTATTGGTTCTCATGGCTTTGTCTTCCTGTTGATATGAGCTCCAAAATTGGTCAATGGTGAACCATAAATGTAGTTTGTATCAGTAGGTTGATCAGTATACCACACTATGTTATTATGCAGCCCATAATATTAGTTTATTGGGTAACGTTAGTTTGTAAGCAGTTTTCACAATGGTCTGGTAGTTGTATCATATGCTTCATTACAGAGCTTATGGATATTCATACATGTATGTTGGTGAAAAGGGAACTGAAATCTACTAGGTTAAACTGTGACTATGAATTAAAGTTCATAATTTAACAATGCTTTAGCTACTTGAGAAGTTTAGTCAAATAGTCTTACTCTTTTTTTTTTGTAGGACCGGGAGATGCACCTCTTGCTCCGACACCTTTTGAATCTTTTGTCAAAGTTCCAAATCTCCTTCGACCCTATACTCAGATATACTGCACAAGGTAATTGATCATTCAAATTCTCTTAGGTGGCAGTAATTTAATCATTCAAATAAATTGCCTTCTCTTACTTAGGTTTTGTGATTAATGAGGACAAGATCTTAACCTTACCAATCTTTAATTTTAATATCCGGTGGGTGTACTATGTGTGTTGTGTTTATACCTATTAAAAGACACCTAATTGGTTCAGAATAAATTGTATATCATCTGTCAGTTAACAAAAAAATCATTTCCTTTGTCAATATATTTTGAGCAAATACGTCTTTGGTCTTAAATTTTCCCTTTTCCGCCACTCACCTACTTGGATAGACATGGAGGCAGGTGAGTTTAGTATATGAATCTATGATTTAAGAAAGTCTGATGAATTTGGTGAACTTATAGAGAAATCTGTTTTCAACTAGGCTCTCGTTACTTTAATCTTTTATCTCAGTGTTGTTAAATCATGGTTTGATATTCAGTGAGTGGGTGCTTGGTAACCGGGAGGATTTGGTGAAGGATATTCTTGACGAATTGCAGACAGAGAATGGTGAGGTAGGGTCTCTCAGATCTCCATCAACCCTTTTACTTCTTCTTTAGAGAATATTATCCATTGACCCAAGTCTATGTTATTCTCAATGAGGTTTGAAATCGTCTGGTCCATACACCTGAAGTATACTTAACTGAATAGAAATAAAGACTAGAGTTTGGTCAATATAGTTAATTAGTTATCATAAGCTTTGAAAACGTTTGCACGTGTACATGAATACATCTAGCTTTGGTAGTAATGGAATCATCATATGTCGATCAAAGTACTGTAGTTATGGAATGGTTAAATTTGATTCAAGGTCATCTTAATGATGTGCTCATTAGTGGTCCTGTATGTGTTAGCATTTTAGCAACAAGAATCATAAAGAGGACTTTTCTTGCTGGTGCAGGAATGGTGGACATACATATGCCTTGGACCTTCAGATCCTCACCCAAATTGGCATCTGGGGATGCGTGGTACACAGCAACGGGCAGTGATGTGGCGTGTGTGGAAAGAAGGTGGAACCGGGTTCTTGTACTGGGGTGCAAATTGCTATGAGAAGGCAACGGTTCCAAGCGCCGAGGTTATTTTCTTATCCTTAGTTCTGTTGTAAATGTTTCTTGATCGATTGCTTCATGATATTATATAACCAAATGAATAGGTAAAGTTTAGGCGCGGTCTTCCTCCTGGTGATGGAGTTCTTTACTACCCCGGTGAAGTTTTCTCATCTTCTTCAGAGCCAGTTGCTTCACTTAGGCTAGAGCGCCTTCTTAGTGGCTTACAGGTACGTCAACTTTATAGTTTTACCAATCAGATAACAACGAAAAACTGTTCCAGTTGGCTTATTTGGAGAATGAATCAGGATTATGAGTACTTGAAGCTGTATGAGTCAAAATACGGAAGAGAGGAAGCGATGGGGCTATTGGAGAAGACAGGGGTGTACACGGGGCCGGAGCGCTACACTTTGGAACATAGACCGATCGATGTATTGCGAGGAGAAGTGTACAACACATGTAGACCATCTTGAGTAACCAGATCGTTTAGTATCTATAAACACTCTCGGTTAGCCCTAAGTTAATAATAAAAGAACATAACAAGAAAACTCTAACAATGTCTAGATTACCAGTGAAAAAGGTTAATTAGTATGAAAATAATAAAATAGATAGATTTGCTTTGTACTTCTGATTCTTTAATTTGTTGGGAAATACTGTATCTGAAAAAGCTCATTTTATGTGGTGCTAGGTTGATATCATTCATCATAGTCACGTATGAATGGAAGGGCACAAGACATAATCATCCAACAAAAAAGGATATAAAACCTACACTGACTAAAAATTAGGAAAAAATGTTATTTAATCCCCAACTTTCAAAAAATGGCCATTTTATTCGTCAACTTCGTATGCGGTCGTTTAAAACATGAACTAAACGTTGACTAACTTTTAAAACATGATCATTCGTCGACCAGGCCAAAATAGACATGATGTTATCAGTTATTAACGGAACTTCTAACGTCTGTTATCATCTGTTAACGACTTTATTAGTCAAGTTTTAAATTGTGGTCATTTTAAACATCAACTTGGCCATTTAAAACATGAACTAAACGTTGACTACCATTTAAGATATGAACAATTCGTTGACCTGACCAAAATAGACATGTTTTTATCAGTAATTAATAGAACCTAGAAACCCGTTATTATCCGTTAGTGACTGTTAATCAGTCTAAAACGACGTCGTTTGAGAATAAAATTAGTGTCAAAGCGTAAACACACATACAGCCAGCTCTCGGTTCTATCATTAGTGAAAGAACATTACTAGAATTTGATTTATTAGAGGAATAAAGAAGATTGATCAAAAACAGCTTGCATTATTATTCAAAACATAAATCTAGCATATTATAGATAATATTTTTCTTATTGTCTTAGATAAAGTTTCCATTCAACTTTGCACGTCTAAAAGCTCGGAATAGTCCACAAATTATCACATAGAAAAAAACTTATATTCGTGCCGACAAAAACAAACGTTACTTTTTTATATCTGCAAGGACGAGAAAAGAACGGATAAACTCATATATCGTGCACACAAAACATGCGTGTCTTCTACATCTAGAACTGTCGTTACTCGTTACCATCATCACGCCGTTGACCTAGACTCATGCCTATTCTTTAATCGTTTAATATAAACCGTTGGATCCCTTCACACTCCTACGCGTCAAGATCGAACTCATTTTAGGAAAATAATTAAAAAAAAAGACCGAGAAGAGGTAGAGGTATAGGTGGTCAAGTCTTGCCTATAAAAGCTGATCCCAACAAGAATAATTCTTTCATTCACCAAAAAAAACTCATCAATCAAACAAAACTCTTAAAAGCTTAAGAACAAATAATAAAAATGGCCGGTGAAGGAGAAGTGATTGCTTGCCATACCCTCGAAGTTTGGAACGAGAAGGTCAAAGACGCCAATGAATCCAAGAAACTGGTACTTTTCTCTTCTTCTCCTCTCTAGGGTTTCTTCTTCTATTTGATTTGATTACTTTACTTAGGGTTTTCAGTTTTCTTGATCTAGTGGTAAACTGGTAATTCATGTTAGATACAAAACCTTGGTTTTTATCATGTTCATGTACCATGTCTTGATTTGGTCTGAAATTTGATAGAAACTGGTATTTTCTCGTCCTGTCTAGGGTTTTTTTTGTTTTTTAATTTGAGTTGGTTACGTTACTTAGGGTTTAGGGCTTTCTTGGTTAGTTAGCTTAATGGTGAATGATGTTCGAGAAACGGTTGCTTTTGATCCCGTTCTTGTCCCATATCTTGCTCTGGTGGTCCCAAATTGATAGAAGCTAGAACTTTCTCTTGTCCTGTCTAGGGTTTTGTTCAATTTGATTTGATTACTTTACTTAGGGATTACGGTTCGTCTTGATTAGCTACCTTAGTGGTGAATGATAATTGTATCCTGATATGGTCTGAAATTATAGAAACTTTACTTTCTCTTGTTATGTCCAGGGCTTTTTTTCAATTTGATTTGATTACGTTATGGTTTAGGGTTTTCTTGATTAGTTAGTTTAGTGGTGAATGATGTTTGTGTTCTGATTTGTTCTGAAATTTTGATTGAAACCAGATTGTGATAGACTTCACAGCATCATGGTGTCCACCTTGCCGTTTCATTGCACCAGTGTTTGCAGAGATGGCTAAGAAGTTCACTAATGTTGTCTTCTTCAAGATCGATGTTGATGAATTGCAAGCTGTTGCTCAGGAATTCAAAGTTGAGGCAATGCCTACTTTTGTTTTCATGAAAGAAGGCAACATCATTGATCGTGTTGTCGGTGCTGCGAAAGATGAGATCAATGAGAAGCTGATGAAGCATGGTGGTCTTGTAGCTTCTGCTTGATTGATTTCAGTTTCTAACTCTTTGCATCATAATAAAGTTTTTATCTTTCGTATGAAATAAAAGTGATGCATTGCTACTGCACATTTGTATTATAACTATGTTGATTTTTCGATTACTGGTTTGTTATCTCTTGGCTTCAACCACGAACACGAAAATAGCGACACACATTAAGACTGGTTTTAAACACGATAAGAGAGCGTAGGTTGAAAATATGTAGTTATGAACAGAGCAGTGATTAGTTCTCTGATTTCCACTATAAATGTGTGAAAATGTTATGTAATACTATGGAAAAATCACTTTCAACAGCTCATATTTCTCCATCTACGTCACGTCTATATCTCTTTAAGTTCCTTGAAGTTTTATCCAACGTTTCTCTGTTTTTATCCTTGAACAAGAACTGAAACAGAGAAAACAAGAGAAGATGAAGCTGACCTGTAGATTCAAACATTTCCCTATGCTCTTTAGATCCAAAGCCAGCCGCTCGTTCCCTCTAGGCGCGTCAGAGTAGGCCTGTCGATGGGACTAGCATAGACACATAGTGACTCTACTTGAACAAGCGTCAGACTGCATACAGCAGGTTAGAGCTGGTAGGACTTGGTTAGTGATCCACTACAAAAATAATCCATATCAATAGCACACGAGGATAGATCAGTTTTCCCTACTGCAATAAAAGATGAGTTCATAGTTCATATTAAAAATGAGTTCATAGATGCGGCACAGAGAGATGATTCGAGAACAAGTGAGGAGATAACGGATTTAACAATACGGTTGAAGGAGGCTTATATAGATGAAGAACAATATTGGTACCAGAAAAGTAGGAGTTTATGGATGAAGGTTGGGGATAATAACTCAAAATATTTCCATGCTCTAACAAAACAGAGACGGGCTAGGAATCGGATCATAGGACTTCATGATGAAAATGGAAAATGGTTTGCAGAGGATAAAGATGTCCAACATATAGCGGTGTCTTATTTTGAGACTTTGTTTAATAAGTCGAATCCCCAGAATATTGCGGAATCTTTATCAGAGGTTAAAACTTTAATAACGGATCAAATAAATGACTTCTTAACGACACCTGCTACAGAAGATGAGGTAAGAGCGGCTTTGTTTTTGATGCACCCGGAAAAAGCACCAGGGCCTGATGGTATGACAGCGTTATTCTTTCAAAAACCATGGGCTACCATAAAAATGGATATGCTTTTTCTGGTTAACTCTTTTTTACAAGATGGAGTTTTCGATAAACAGTTAAATACGACTAATATATGTTTGATCCCAAAAACGGAACGACCGACTCGAATGACGGAATTAAGACCCATTAGTCTTTGTAATGTCGGGTACAAAATTATTTCAAAAATCCTTTGTCAAAGACTTAAGAAGATTCTTCCAAGTCTTATTTCGGAAACACACTCTGCTTTTGTTGAAGGACGTTTAATTTCAGACAATATTCTTATTGCCCAGGAGATGTTTCATGGATTAAGAACTAATCCGTCATGTAAAGGAAAATTCATGGCGATCAAAACTGATATGAGTAAGGCGTATGATAGAGTTGAATGGAATTTTATCGAGGAATTATTAAAGAAAATGGGTTTCTGTGAAAAGTGGATATCGTGGATAATGTGGTGTATCACAACAGTCCAGTATAGGGTCCTACTTAATGGACAACCTAGAGGACTAATAGTCCCAAAGAGGGGTTTAAGACAAGGAGATCCACTCTCTCCTTATCTATTTATCCTATGTACAGAGGTGCTCATTGCAAATATTCGAAAGGCAGAGCAAGAAAAATTGATTACGGGTATCAAAGTGGCAACAGCAAGCCCATCAGTCTCTCATTTGTTGTTTGCGAATGATAGTTTATTCTTTTGTAAAGCTAATAAAGAACAATGCGGAGTAATTTTGGGTATTTTAAAACAATATGAAGCGGTCTCGGGACAAATGATAAATTTTTCCAAATCATCGATTCAATTTGGCCATAAGGTAGGTGATGATATAAAAGCAGAAATTAAATCAGCGTTGGGTATTCATAGCATTGGTGGAATGGGTTCGTATCTCGGATTGCCGGAAAGTCTAGGTGGTTCGAAGACAAGAATCTTCTCTTTTGTTAGAGACAGACTTCAAACTCGGATAAATGGATGGTCGGCAAAATTCTTATCAAAAGGTGGAAAAGAAGTAATGATCAAATCGGTGGTTGCGGTATTGCCAACTTATGTTATGTCATGCTTCAGATTACCGAAAACAATTACTTCTAAACTTACAAGTGCGGTTGCGAAATTTTGGTGGAGTTCAGATGGTGAGTCCAGGGGAATGCACTGGATGGCTTGGAATAAATTGTGTAGTAGCAAGGCGGATGGTGGCTTAGGCTTTCGTAGTGTCAACGACTTTAATTCGGCTCTACTAGCCAAACAATTGTGGCGTCTAATTACAGTTCCTGATTCACTCTTTGCTAAAGTGTTTAAAGGAAGATATTTTCGGAAATCTAATCCTCTGGATAAATTAAAATCATATTCTCCATCTTATGGTTGGAGAAGTATAATTTCAGCTAGATCTCTGGTTAAAAAAGGACTAATTAATAGGGTCGGTTCTGGGGCATCCATCTCAGTCTGGGAGGATCCATGGATTCCAGCTCAATTCCCGAGACCAGCAATAAGTAATGGTTCAGTAATTGATCCATCTTTAAAAGTCAACAATCTCATAGACAGTCGGTCAAATTTTTGGAATATTGATTTCTTAAACGAGATCTTTGTTCCGGAAGATGTCCTTCTGATAAGTGCAATGCACTTGGGTTCGTCAACAAAAGAGGATTCTTTAGGTTGGCATTTTACCAAATCAGGAAAATATACAGTTAAATCTGGTTATCATACGACGCGACTAGATCATTTTGATGTTAATTTAGCCTTTATTGGCCCAGATATCAAAACTCTAAAAGCACATATTTGGAAAGTGCAATGCCCGCCTAAGTTACGACACTTTTTATGGCAAGTTTTATCAGGTTGTGTGCCGGTTACGGAAAATCTACGGAAGAGAGGGATTAATTGTGATTCTGGTTGCGCCAGATGTGGTGCTATGGAGGAAACAATTAATCATACCCTATTTCAATGCCACCCAACCCGGCAGATATGGGCTCTTTCATCGATCCCGACGGTCCCAAGATTTTTTCCTTTCAACTCTATTCTTGCGAATTTGGATCATTTATTCTCAAGAATACCTAAAGAAGTGGATTCATCTTTTTATCCGTGGTTAATTTGGTATATTTGGAAAGCAAGGAATGAGAAGATATTTGAAAATGTGGATAAAGATCCTCTAGAGATATTACGTCTCGCAGAGAAAGAGGCACAATTGTGGTAGTTAGCTCAAGCTGAGCTTCATACTGAAATTCAAGGTAGTTTCGGATCGGACAAAACAACTCGGGTGCGAGATATCTCAAATGATAATACTTATTCAGGATATCGTTGTTTTGTGGATGGATCATGGAAAGAAAGCAATAAGTTTTCAGGTACATGATGGTTTTGTACATCAGCAACCGGAGAGCCACCAACCATGGGAGCTGCTAATCTACGAAGAAGTCTATCTCCATTACATACCGAAGTCGAAGCTCTACTATGGGCGATGAAGTGTATGATTGGTGCCGACAGCCAAGATGTAGCATTTTTTACGGACTGTTCAGATCTGGTGAAGATGGTGTCTTCTCCAACCGAATGGCCGACGTTCTCAGCTTATTTGGAGGAACTACAGAGCGACAGGGAAGAATTCACATACTTTTCTTTATCCTTAATTTCTCGTAATGCAAATGTAAAAGCGGATAACTTAGCGCGAAAAGTTCGCACTGAACCGCTTCATATAACTTATGTAAACAACATTCCTCAGTTTTGGCTCGTTTGAGTCCTAATTTTAATCGGATGGCAAAAAAAAAAAAAAAGTTTTGGTTACTATATAATAGGGTTTAATAAATGCTAACATAAAAATTCTATATATAATAGTGTTTAATAAACGTTAAGATAAAAAACTTTAAGTGGAAATCTAAAATTATTATATAGGTTGGTGAAGATGAGTGATATATGCTTGACTAGTGAAAGGGACAATAGTCTTCTTATTCTGATACAATTTTCTTAACCTTATTCTTCATTAGGCACTTGAAGAGAATGTGAAAGAAAACTACCTCAATCTTGACATGTCCCGGTTAGATGTTTAAGGATACTGCCTTTTGTCCCCTTGTTGTTCATTTACTTGAAATCTCTTTAATTTACTAGCTTATGATTCTTGTTTCAGTTTTGTTGGTCTTAATCATGACGTGTCTCAATAATTCTTTCATGTAGAGTTGATCTTCTTGATCCTTCATTAACTGGTCAATGGTTACATAAAGACTTTTCAGAAATCATGGATCAGCTCGAGAGATAGTATTTAGCCATGATTTAGTGCTATTTTGTAAATTATCTCGTCGGTTCTCATATCTACCACCAAGTATTCATATGCTCCTCCAACAGAATTGCAACATCTGGATGCATCTATAGCAGCAAAGCTTTTTTGTCATGAGAAGAAGAAGAAGAATAAGAGGTCAAAGAAGATCTCTATTCATGATGCTCCTTCTGAAGCTTTGAGAAAGCATTTTGTCGCATATGGGTTTACACATATACACCATCTTCTGTATGGCTATGCCAAAGAAAATCCGGACTTTGCTTCTAACTTGGTAAGCCTTGTCTCTTCGATCCAAAGAGGTAAAGCGAATCTGATGATAAGGCTACTGAAGAACAATGCAACCTGCCAATACTCCCGCCCATATACCACCAAATCTGCTGCAGTCTACCTTTCTAAACTTACAAGTATTGCAGCATGTTGGATGTTTGTTTGGAAAAACTGCATCCGCTTTCGATAATTCCGATTTTTGAGGAGAAGAGGGAGAGAGAGATTGAATTGGCCCAACTGCAACCAAAAAGTTTCAAGCAGCATCTCACCATGAGATTTGAAGAAAATGTTTCATGGTTTGGTAAAGAAAACTCAGATATGATAAAGAAAATAAAGTTGTTGGAAGAAGAAAATTGTGACATGAGAAAGAGGATGCTTCTCCTAGAAGAAAATGCTTCCAGAAAAATACTATATTATAGCATATGTTTAGTATTCATGTGCACTAAACACTATAAGGTTTAGTGCTTTACAATATAGCACTAAACATGTGCTATAATATAGTATGTAGAGCACTTTATTCTCTCTATAATTAAACGATTCATAATTCTAATAGGTTAATATTCTCTCCGTCTCACAAAGATGAATTTTTTAGAAAATAATTTGTGTCATAAAAATAGAAATTTTATATTTCCAATGCAAATTTTAAAACTGTTTATCTAATTTTACCCTTATTAAATAATTAGATAGAAATTTAGTATTATTTTTAAAGTGTATATAAAGGTTAAAATTGTCATTATATATTATTTTTAAAAAAATGTGAAATTTTTATTAAAAAATTCTTAGAAATGAAGGAGTATTATTAGGATTTTATTAAAAGATAGGCAATAGGATAATTTATTATGAGAGTGTGAATAGTTTAGACATCTCCTTTGATAAGATTGTCAATCGCGACTTTATTGTTGATCTGCCCTCTACCGTGCTCTCCGTTAAGTTACATTTCAAGTCTTGATGCAAGCTAAAATTTTTTTTAAAAAAAAAGCATCGTGTCACTACGACGCCGTTGACCTTAGGCGTGGTCGTCATAGGAACTTTGTCAAGAGCATCGTGTCATCATCACACCATTGACCTTTAGCCCACTAAATTCACCGTTAGATTGCATTGCACCGCGTGATGATTTCGAATTTAGGACAATATTGCCCACTTTCGTCTTCATGAAAAAGGGCCAAGTTATTGATCGTGTTTTCGGCGCTGCGAAATCCTCCAGCGGAAGCTTGTGCACCATAGTGGCCATGTTGCTTCTGCTTGATTGCTAATGGTTTCTAAATCTCTCTATCCTAATTTCCTAAATCGCTATTACTTCAAAGTTTAATTTTACCTTTGGTATATAATAAAATGATGCATTTTTACTACACATTTTGTATTATAACTATCTCGAGTTTCAAATATGGTTTCTGTTCACAAAGAGGGATAAATTAAACACAGCACGAGTAATGCTTTTAGTGTAATGCACACACAATATTGGTTTTATTTTTTAAGTTAGTTTACTGATCTCTTCACAACAGAGACTTTGGATATATCTCCACCAAGTTCTTCAAAAAGTACTAACAAGTTCCCTTTTGGCTTCAACCACGAACGCGGAACATGATACCTACATACAAAAAAGACTCATTTTAATACTAGAAGAGAGCTTAAGTAGCTCGAAAATGTATAGTTAAGAACAAAGCATTATTGTTACCATCTTTGTGTCGGCTCGCCACAACCAGACTGGCATTTGTTCTGCCTGTATGTTCCAGCGTAGTTACAACTTCCGCAGTCTCCTTTGGCAAATGCCATCCAGTATCTCCCTATGCTTTGCCCGTTTATCCAAGCTTGCCCTTTCCCCATACTCTTTAGATCCAAAGCCAGCGGCTCGTTCCCTCTAGGCGCGTCAAAATAGGCCTGCATATGTGATAAGCAAATACACATTGGGTCAACGTGAACATGTTTCAGCTTGTCATGTCTATAGGTCTACTATAACTAGACTCAAGACTTAATATTACAGATTATTGGTTAAAAAGGGCTTGGACAAGTCAGAGTTTCTTATTTACCTTGTACCATGTCAAAGGTTGTTTGTTTTGCTTAGCCAATGAGCCTTTGATCCAATCAACAGAGGAGTCCTCAGTAGGAGAGACCAAGTTCATTGATTCCCCTCGCAGACCAGCCTGTTGAAGTACCCGAAAAGGCGGAAATGTTATTTAGTTTCGGTTGTTAACTATCCATGAGAGTTTCATCTTGTAAGCATTATTGAATCTCACCTGATAAGTCCATTTCTGCCAACTCAAGTCTTTGTTACCCTCGTCAAGGCCATGAAGCACCACAGACCCGACGATTCCTGTGGCCCACGTCTCAAAATGTGGTCCAACATTCTTCACAACACACAAAAAGGAAACAATATTTATCAGTCTGCAACAGAAACTAAAACAAACATGCAGTTTATTTCATCCTTAGAACTAACCGGCAACCCAACTGCTACACTCAGTAGTGCGATTTTGTTAGCTCCACCTCGTAGATTGACTTGGGAGCTAAATGAAAACTTTCTGTTTTCTCTTGTTCCAAAGGCAGATCCTATTTCATTCAAACAGAAAATGATGAAACAGCTGTTTTCTTAGGAGTGAGTTAGCAAAAGAATGTATCATACCGTAAAAATGTCCATTGACAAACACATGAACAGCATGCCCTGCAGAATCCACTGTAAGAGTTGGCCATTTTCCTCCACGCAAGAATGATTCTGATGCCTTAATATCCACACTGCAATCCCCGGAAACACCGATTCATTTTCCAAGAACAAATCATGTTTGAGAAGCAAAGATAATGTTACTATTGGATATTCAAAATGTACCTGGTTGTGTACCACAGGTAATCAGTTGTATCTCGTGTAACATTAACCTGCTCCAACAATCCACGAGCTGTGATTGTCCCACGGTTTCCATAAGTAGCAATATCTTCATCGTATCTAGCAACCGAGTACAATATGGAACCAGATGGCACCATTTGCACATGTGATGTCTTTGCAGCAACCTGTCCAACAACTTCATATTAGCTTCAACATGATGCAACTAAAGGCTTTCCCACCAAAACAGCAACTACTAGTCCATTACTTACCGTCGCAGTGTTGAAAACAACGTTTCTACAATCTGGAAGAATGCTGATGGACCAAGCAGGTAGAGTATAGTGTCGGTTATTGAACACTACTTTTGCAGGTGCATTCATGTGATAGTTCGTTAAGAAAGCTACACAACTTCCTTTGCCAGCAGTGAACACATGAGCCTCCTCGTAGTTTCCTAGTTTAGTAACATGTGGATCAGAAGAAACTAAGGCAGCTTCACATTGCTTGATTGCCTGATGAAGCTGCTTAAGATGACTGTACTTGGGCTCTTGGACCAACCCTGCATCATCGAAAAAACAGACTTTTTTCGTAAAATTGTAAAAGGCTAAACAACATTTTGCACAACTGAATGTAAGAAAATTGTACCGTATTCATCGATAGGAGCATCATAGTCATAACTAGTGGTGATAAATGGACCTCCTGCGGTGCGTCCAAAGTTTGTTCCTCCATGGTACTGTCACATCACCACACAACAAGCATCAGAATGAAACCGAAACCGAAAACAGTTTTTCGTAATGTTCGTGCAAGGACTAATTACCATGTAGTAGTTTATATACGAACCGCCCTTTTGAATGAAACGAGCTACTCCAAATGCTAGATCCTCTACAGGTCGTTTAGGAACAGTTCCACCAAACTCTGTGAACCTTTTCACCATCATAGTGGACAACAAACACAATCAGTAAACATTTTGTGTCTCTAATAACATTACAGTTTTGCAAAGAAAGTATTTGTTTTTACCAGCCACTCCATGCCTCTGTCCACATAGTTGGCTTATACGGTTTATTTGGAGTAAAATAATCACAGTAGAATCCGTTGCAAGTGTTTATCTACAAAACAAGAAGCACAAGAAATTACAACATAGTACATTACTACTCTTATCAATCACAAAAGTTTAAAAGATTAGTCTCACAATTGGGTCAGGTGCATCATCTTCCTTGCACATCACCCACGGTACTCCCGTGTTTAAACCGACCGCCATTTTCGCAGCCCAATTGACATACGAGTGACCAGCCGGTCCAAGCCCTTTAAGATCTGGTTCAAACTCATTCTCAATCTAATACATTCAAAGATCAAACCTTTTAAGCAATGTCACAAAAAAAAAAAAAGATTAGTGAACTTGTATAATACCTGAGAAAGAATGATAGGTCCACCTTGTGACGCAAAGAATCTATGTTCTTTCATCATCTGAACAATCTTCTCTGTGAATCCTTGCATTGCAGACTTTAACCAATACACAAATGTTAACACTATACTAATCCAAAATTAAACAATAACCAACATTTATTATTACCTTGAAGGGTCCATTGTCAGTTCTGAAACTAATCCCATCTACATACTTCAACCACACAGGAAACCCTCTGCCACCAAAAAAAAAAAAAAACACAACTTTCAAAAAAACA
>Ga0041059_1001831_pt1 | contig 16536 bp, 11 predicted proteins | sample AraColnosormetaG_FD_56232 | JGI IMG/M metagenome (GOLD analysis project Ga0041059, IMG submission 56232) | Arabidopsis roots microbial communities from North Carolina, USA - Col MF nosort | ecosystem: Host-associated > Plants > Roots > Unclassified | place: USA: North Carolina | collected...
CCATATAATTCCTTCACTATATGCTCTAGTTAGTAGTTAATTACCATATAACAAAATTTAAGTATCTATTATCACTTTATCAGTGTACTTCACCATATCCCCAAAGTTAGTAAATAAACTTATTTTGCACCATAGATAGATTCAAAAGAAAGAAAATTGATGAGATCAATGTGATATACTAGGTTTTAGTGTATAAATTGAGAATACTAAGAAAGAGCACAAATTTCAGAGAGATGAATGGGGCATGTGATAAAAGCGAGCTTACCTCTTCTTATTATAAAAGCGACCACGCTTGTTTTCTTGCAATGATTCCGTCTACTTTCTTGTTAATTTATCATGCTCTCTTTAAAAAATACACAGTAAAAAATAAATTCATATCTTATAAAAACAGATTTCAGTTATTTTTCTTTTTTCTTTTGGTCATAAGATTTCATTTTTCTATGTTTTACTCCTCGTACATAACATATCATGAAAGTATATTAATTACGTATCTATTTTCCATGATATTAATCATTAGTGAAAATTGTGAAATATCAAGAGTCGAGATTTTATATAGGCAAATAATAAAATACTAAGTTATTATTGAAGTAAATAAATCAAAAATATTTGACGTATGAGATTAAAGGCACAATTTTACCGTTGTTTTAAATATTTATACATTGTTTTGCTGAAAAAGTTTTATTAAATTTTTATATACATTAGATAAATTGGGTGTTTGCATGAGAGCTTTGTATTACATATTCTATAGCATTTAAAAAAATATTATTTCGTTTGACAAAAAAAAAAAAATTTCAAATGTCTATACTAAACGTGTTTTCAGTTCATTTCGCTTAGTTTGGAAAAACACACTTGTATCATTCTGTTTTTTTTTTCTAATACCAACACAACCATTGTCATCTATACTACGATTCTTTGATCATTTTTTAAACGCCGAATGGTAACCAGTGGGTACATAACATTTGAGATAATTGAACCTTAATTTTAGGTGTCCTTCATTCTCCCTTCATCTATGTTGGTCACTACTTAACGATACATAATTATGGAACTAAATGTAATGTAAAGTTTCATGATATATACACATAGAAAAAGTAAAAACAAAAATGGTTTTGCATTGAATATGACAGCCCATTAATTTACAGCTGTAAGTCTATATAGTGCAAAGGCAGTATCTCTATAAAAATCATCAAACTCGTAGAAAAAGCAAAATCTAGATGAATAAATACAAGAGGTACTTGTATAAGCAACATCGAGATTTACAAATGTTTGTTCGAATCATGGGAGAATATTAATGTACTATATAGCAGATTTTTCATTCAAACTTTTGTCTTCTTTTCAAATACTTTTTGTTTTTGTTTTTTGACATAGAATTTTCTTTCGTATAATTGATACCACAAGAGTTATTATGATCAGAGGTTGGAGAGCCTTTACAGACACATCTAGAGATTACATGTAAATATATCGTATTCGTATAACTCAACTTATAGCCAAATTAATGAAAATGTTTTGTTTTTAACGAATAGCATTGGAATTAGAATAGTAAAGGAATAATTTGCTCGAGAAACGAAAGCCCACTCGTGCGAGCAAAACGTGACTCGCCGCTAAACCATGTGCTTACGCTTAATTTAATTAATTTGCTGATAAAAACAACAAAAACAGTACTTAGACATTGGATAAAAAACAACAAATCAGTACTTAAATAAAGACTATTAAGTACAAATATTAGCCGGCGAAAAACTCAGTATAGTTGCGGCTTCATTTTCTTTCTATAATAAAAATCCAACAAACATTACATCTTTAATTTTACTAATTACCCTTTCAAAATGTCCATTTGTTAATACTATAAAAGAGAAAAATATAGATGGTAACAGTAAAACTTGTTTTGTTAGGTTTGGTAATAAATAAACAGATATTTACTGTGGGGGAAAATACTTTAATGGAAACAGCAATAGTAGTATGTATGAATTGGTTCGATGTAGTTGTTGTTGTCACTCCCGAAACATAAACTCTCACAAGTAGCTATCAAAAACAAAGCAAAGAGAGTTAAGCTTCTCTCATCATCTTGCCTTGAAAAACTACTTCCGTGTCTCCCTCTCTGTCTACACAACACTCTTCTCTATTTTCTTTCTTTCTCTCTATATATATTCATATCTCTTCTCCATTCTCTCTTACTTCAAAATTCATCACAAAGAGAGATAAGAGAGATGGAGAACGGTGAGAAAGCAGCTGAGACTGTCGTTGTTGGGAACTATGTTGAGATGGAGAAGGATGGTAAAGCTTTAGACATCAAATCTAAGCTATCTGACATGTTTTGGCATGGTGGCTCTGCTTATGATGCTTGGTTCAGCTGTGCTTCCAATCAGGTAATAGCTTTCTCTCAGATGAAAATGATGAACAAGTTTTGGTTTAAATATATATTTAGTCTCTCTGCTTATGATTCTGATTCATGAATGTGCTATTATATAGGTGGCACAAGTGCTGTTGACACTGCCATACTCGTTCTCACAGCTGGGGATGCTCTCAGGGATTCTGTTTCAGCTCTTTTATGGCATCTTAGGTAGTTGGACTGCTTACCTCATCAGTATTCTCTATGTTGAATACAGAACCAGAAAGGAAAGAGAGAAAGTTAACTTCAGAAACCATGTCATTCAGGTTTCTTTACTGATCTTTTCTATTATTCAAAGTATATATCTGACATGTTTTTTGTACAAAAACATTTGACATGTTGTTGGTTAATGTGAAGTGGTTTGAGGTTCTTGATGGATTGCTTGGGAAGCATTGGAGGAATGTTGGTTTAGCCTTTAACTGCACCTTCCTTCTCTTTGGATCTGTCATTCAACTCATAGCTTGTGCCAGGTACTTTATATACCAATTCTTTCTTCAGGAAAATGAGACTAATGATGTAGTGGTTTAATGGTAAGTGAATGTGTTGTTGCAGCAACATATATTACATAAATGATAATCTGGACAAGAGGACATGGACATACATATTTGGAGCATGTTGTGCAACCACAGTCTTTATTCCTTCCTTCCACAACTACAGGATCTGGTCTTTTCTTGGACTCTTGATGACCACTTACACTGCTTGGTACCTCACCATTGCCTCTATCCTCCATGGACAGGTAACTAGTTCTTTCTTTAATCTAATTAGTTTCAACGAGTTAAAGATTAGAATAGCTGGTGATGTTGTGGCTTAAGGGGACTCAAAAACATCAACAAAGTTGTCTTTTTGCTTATGTCTTTTGGCACTTGTGTTTCAAGCAACATGTGGTTTGGGACCACTTTACCCAAACCCATAACATTGGTGTGTCAGACTTAGTTTAATGCATAAATGTTATATACTTGTAGAGTTGTAGATAATTGAATTTTCTTATAGAAGGAGAATAATGTAATGTACCAATGTTGGAATAATAAAAATAGGTAGAAGGAGTGAAGCATTCAGGACCAAGCAAGCTGGTTTTATACTTCACAGGGGCCACAAACATTCTTTACACATTCGGTGGACATGCTGTTACTGTGTATGTTCTCTTTTTTTTACCCTTTTAACCCCATCACCATTCACATATCCTAAGGGTATAACTGGAATTACAGAGTAATGAAAATGACCACTCACTTTCATTGTTTGTGTGTTGTTTGTTGGCAGAGAGATAATGCATGCTATGTGGAAACCTCAGAAGTTCAAGTCCATATACCTGTTTGCAACACTCTACGTGCTGACGCTAACGCTGCCTTCTGCGTCTGCGGTTTATTGGGCGTTTGGTGATTTGCTTCTAAACCATTCAAACGCATTTGCTCTTCTCCCAAAGAATCTTTACCGTGACTTTGCAGTTGTGCTTATGCTCATCCATCAGTTCATCACCTTTGGTTTTGCTTGCACGCCACTCTACTTTGTGTGGGAGAAGCTAATAGGGATGCATGAGTGCAGAAGCATGTGTAAACGAGCCGCTGCGAGGCTCCCTGTCGTTATACCCATTTGGTTTCTTGCTATCATATTCCCGTTCTTTGGTCCCATTAACTCAACCGTAGGATCTCTTCTCGTCAGCTTCACTGTCTACATCATCCCAGCACTAGCTCACATCTTCACCTTCCGCTCATCCGCCGCACGTGAAAACGCTGTGGAGCAGCCACCAAGGTTTCTAGGACGATGGACTGGGGCATTCACGATCAATGCCTTCATAGTTGTGTGGGTGTTCATTGTTGGATTCGGGTTCGGTGGTTGGGCTAGTATGATCAATTTTGTACACCAGATTGACACCTTTGGCCTCTTCACCAAATGCTACCAATGCCCACCACCGGTTATGGTCTCACCTCCTCCAATCAGCCATCCTCACTTCAATCACACTCACGGCCTTTGAATTTTAAGCATCAAATCTTTAGTACCGGCCCAAAAGTGTCCCTAGCTGCCACGAAAGTTGGCGTTTTTCCACGGATCAGAAAAAGACGAGATTTGGGTTTTTCTTAGATCTACCAAGCCCGTAGTGTGTTTGGGTGTTTGTTTAGCATCTAAAGTTGGTTGGTCTGTTTTTATTGTATTTCATGTTTGGGAATTAAANAAAAAAAAAAAAAACTTTAGGAGTTAATGCCATATCTTTCATCAAGAACAATCATTTCCAAATTTCAAGGATTAGTTCGGAAGTTATGGTTAAAAGATTGTATGAAGGCTTGAAGTAGAGGAAGAAGATGAGCAAAAGTTATGATAAACATGCAATTAAAACCAATCCAGTTTCTTTCTCAAATCACAAGGAACCATAACCATAACAACCACAAGTCCTAATTAATAAATTCCGAAAACAACATTGAAGAGAGTCGAATAACAAAAGATAGATAATAATTTGATAGAAGTCACGGAGAAGAGGGATCGATGACTGATTTACCCCTTCTTCACAGTCTGGTTTGCTTCAACGAGCACCACCGCTAGTGCAATCCCTTGCAAAGTGCCCAGACTCTCCACAGCTGTAGCAGCTTAAGCCACCACCACCTCCTCCTCCGCCGCCGCCAGACCCGTACCTTCCACCACCCCCGCCTCCGCTGTATCCTCCACCACCTTGAGAGCATTCTCTCGCCATGTGACCTGGTTCACCGCACTTAAAGCAAGAATTATCACCACCACCTCCTCCACGGCCACCGCTTCCTCTTCCACCATAACCTCCTCCGTAGCTTCCTCCACCACGTCCCCCTCCTCTTCCACCACCGCCGCCAAAACCACCGCGTCCACCAGATGAACCACCACCACCGCTGTTACCCTGAACGGGAGCACCGTCGGGTCCAGACACTTCAATAGCCTTGGGACGGCCGGAGTTGTCAACCTCAACGTCGAACTCAACAGATTCCTCAGCTGCGAGGCTACGAAATCCTTCAGATCTGATGGAAGACTGGTGAACGAAGAGATCGTCACCACCGTCGCTAGGTGTGATGAAACCAAACCCCTTCTGTGTATCAAACCACTTCACCGTTCCCTTGCGTCTGTCTCCACCACTCATGTTCACGTCTCCTCCTCCGCTCATTCTGATCAAAATCTCTCCGACGAACTAAAAGTAAATCACCGATCAGATCTCTCTCTCTCTCCTTTGGCGTGAAGCAGACGCTGTTTATATATCTGCGAGATATGTGTGTAAAGGCATAGGGTATCCCGCCACGTCACTATTTACTTTTTATTCCAATATTCTCTACTCTTTTTTCTTTCATATTCCCATTTTTAATACGTATTTTCCATCTTATAAATTGGCTATTTCTATTTTTCTGCATAATTCCTTGACTTTTTCCAGTACAATTAGAAATTTTACTTAATGAAATACGAATTTGTTTGAATAGTAAAACTAAAAAGGAAATAATATAATTACAAAAATGGGCCAGGCTAATGTTCGAGATTGTATTATTTTTTCCTTTTCGGGAAACTAAAGGGAGCGATGGGCCCGCTTTGATCTGGACGGTTGGGGATGCTTTGCAGGAGGCTTCTCAGCCGTTAGATTCAAATCTAAGAGTTGAAAGTTATTCAAAGCTTATCTTCTTCTTCTCCCGAAAAGATCTAACAGAGTGAAGGGTACAATGGGAAAAAGACAAGTTTATATATTTAATAATTTAATATTATTCTGGTTCAGTCAACATTAAAGTTGACGGACGTAAGCAGATATTTTGACTAGTCGTCCCATATTTTTGGGAACGCAAACTGCGTGCCGTTTCTTTTTTTATTTTTATTTTATTACGCTCTCGTACAAATAAATAGTGGATTTTCACAGAGTAGCCCCAAAGTTTTTTTGTATGTATTTATTTTGGTCAAAATCTCAAAAGAGTGGTCAAAAGCGTAACGTCCATAGTCCAAATGACATGACGATGGGACCTGTCAATGCACATTTACACTTTCCAAACAAAAAAAATACTACATGTATCCAATTTTGAAATCTTTAGTTTTACCCAAAATAATTCAATGAAAAGATGAGTTTGGTTACTAATAGTAGTTTGGCCACTAAGTTTATCTGTATCAATTATGATTCTATCTACCTATATTTAAAGAAGTGATTGAGCTTTAAATGTGCCTCTTTTAAATTTATGAAGGTATGAATGATTTGAATCCCAAGAGTTTGTAAAGATGTTTTGACTCTGAATAATGACAAAACCGCAAAGTGTGATACAGTTTCGATAGTAACGAAAATTTTGTATATATTTATTTAATTTATTATTATTTGAACCTCAACGCAACTTATCGAACAACACATTTTTATTCGGAGTTTTAGTTATGGGATCTTCGAGTTTTTATCTAACATGAAGGTCATGGAATCAACGTTTGTTTCATGTAAGTGTGTGATAATGTTTAACTTTTTACTTGCGAATGGAAAACCATATTGATATTATGACATTGTATATTAAAGATGTCTAACTCTTTTAGAATCATCTAAATGACTCACATGTAAAAATTTAATTGGTAGGTTCTAAAGGCATCTCCATCAGTGAGATACCTTATTGGTTTTTAAAAAAAAATATATTAGTATTTTAATAAATATTAGTTCTATAATTAAATTTTAATAATAAAATAATATTTGACCAATAGATGATATACAAGTGTTCTTATGGGTTTTTCAGAGTTTTTCACTTGAGAGACTAATTTTACTCTCTCTCTTACTTTTTGATTATATTTTATTTTTATATTAAACAGTTTTTCAATAAAAAATCATTGATGGAGATGGTTTAATACCTTAATTATCATCTCGGAATAATAGTAGATCGCAAACCAAAAACTAAAAAAGAAAATATAGTAGAAAAATATCTAATTTTTAACATTTGCTTTCACACTAATGATACTAGCTAACTCGGCTACTAATTTTTATTTTGAAAAACAACCATTGAAATATATAGACTGCAAGCGTGGGTTTTTCCCATTTTTCTAATTTCCAACTAAGAAATATGGACAAACTAAAACAAAAAAATTAACAGATTTTACAGTCATTGTCGAAGAAAAAGATGGTATCTCTACACATATACTTTACACTTTTACAGTCGTTGCTAAATCTTTTATGTTGGTAAATTAGCTATATAACTTCAATAATTAGAACCTTTTTTTTTGTCATGAGAGTTCTCTTCGAATATTGATTAGTTTTAGAAAATAATCAATAATTCGTAAACACGTATACTATTAAAATACATTTGATATTGTAGTTGAAGTGTGACTTTATTAACTTGAAAGTATGTTTCATCGAGTAAGAATGACATTCATGCTAAAGTATACTTAAGCTCTGGATGATTTTTTTTTTCTTGATACTTATTGGCTCCATCTTAATAAAAAAAAACAGAATGGCAGACGTAGGATTATATAATTTCGACTAAGCATCCTCTCTGTTCTACTATGTAAATTCGAATACATGTCCGAATAATTAGGACTTTGAAAATTCTCCACAACTACATGATCATAATGCCAATTCTCTTTGATTTAATTAATTTTTATTTTTGATAAATAGACTACTTTGTTCAATCGATCATCGGGTTTGGAGACACAACTTTTTTACTTTTTTAGTAATACATTTTTTATAAGCTCTTGTTAAAAACAAATACATTTTCGCTTACTTATCAAAAATGAATAAACTTATTCCTAGTAATATTTTTTTTTTTGGATCATAATTCGTAGTAATATATATGATGGTGATTACATGAGACAATGATCTTGAGTCAACAAGTCAATAATTTGTAGACTAATAGAAAAAGGTTTTAAAATGTTTTAGCATACAAATAAAATGATAAATGAAAAAACTAACTGAATATACAAATGTAATTGGCTTTTAAAATAAGGTGCTACTTAAAATAGGATGAATCTAACGAAAAAACCTAACTAAATCCTTTAGAGTTTCAGTTAGTGATTCAACACTTCAACTTTTTGATGCTATTATAACCAATCTTGCGATTCTTTTAGGCGAGTTGGGACGAAAAATTTAATAAAACTATTGATGAGTAGAATTATTTTAGTCTTTTTAATTATTTATTTTGGAGCATGCACATGATAGAAGATTTATCAGTTTCGGATTAAACCCCGTTTAAGATTTTTCCACATATCTTATAAAATATTAATTTTTATTTTCACTTCTCACGAAAATATTTATATTATTTTTTTATTGGTTAATTAGTTAATATAGTGAAGATAAAAGGAAACTTTAATATGAAAAGAAGATTATCATATTTGAGCCAAAAGTAATTAAAAATAATAATTTTGTTGCTCGAACGACGTCGCTTTGCTGGGAGCGCAAATAATCTCCGGCTTCTGATCAAAGCCGCTAACTCAGGCAGAGGCTTTAACATGCCTTCACTCCAGTTCACCGCCGTTGTCTTCTCTCTCACCGACGGCTTAAGTTTTATCTGTCGGAGTAGTTTCAATGCGGAGTGGGAAGAAGAGAGCTCGCTCAGAACCTGGATCCACAAAGCAACCCCGAAGCAAATACTCCGACAACCCACCGGATTTTGCCTCGTTAGCGTCTCTTTACCCATCTTTCAAGCCCTTTGTTTTCTTCTCCGGTAGTCGAGCTCGCATCGACTGGACCGATTACAACGCAACCCGAGAGCTCACTCGTGTCCTCCTTCTACATGACCATGGCGTCAACTGGTATGATTTCAATTGTACAAAGGAACTAGCTTTTTTGCTCTCAAGAACAGTTAGTTATTTACCAAAGTCTTATATATATAGGTGGATTCCTGATGGACAGCTTTGCCCAACTGTTCCTAATAGATCGAATTACATTCATTGGATCAATGATCTTTTGTCCTCTGGGATCATTCAAAGTTTGGGTGGTGATGGAAGTAAAGTAAAGGGCTTTGACATTGGTACTGGGGCTAATTGCATTTATCCTCTCCTTGGTGCATCTCTTTTTGGTTGGAGTTTTGTTGGCTCAGGTTTTTCTTCTTCTTTTATTATACTTCATCTGCATTATACTAGCTTCTTTAGTAGTTGGCTCTATGTTCTCAATTTGGTGACAATGTTGTTTTGTATGCAGATTTTACTGTTGTAGCTCTAGAATGGGCAGAGAAGAATGTTCAAAGTAATCCCCATTTTTCAGACCTTATCGAGATCAGAGACTCTAAAGTTCCTCCACAGTGTTCCTCTGTCCCTGAGGTTGAAAATACAGAGAGGGAGAAAACCATACAGGAGGAAGCTGAAATTTCCGCCACGGTTAAGTCTGATTATCATGACAACAAGAGTTTTATTGAACCAGCTGTACTACTCGGTGTTGTCAAGGAAAACGAAACATTCGACTTCTGTATGTCCAATCCTCCATTTTTTGAGACCTTTGAAGAAGCGGGGCTAAATCCTAAAACTTCATGCGGTGGAACTCCTGAAGAGATGGTTTGCAATGGTGGGGAGCAAGCTTTTGTGTCACGTATTATCAAAGATAGCGCTGTACTGAGGCAAAGATTCAGGTAAATTGTACCCAAATAAACCTTTGGATCTTCCACATTCTGGTTTTCCATCCATCAGGACTTATCGTTTTGTGAACATGTTTAATATTAGGTGGTACACTTCAATGCTTGGAAAGAAGGCTAACCTCAAACTCTTGATATCTAAGCTTTGGGAAGTGGGAGTGACCATTGTGAAGACCACTGAATTTGTCCAAGGTCAAACATCCCGTTGGGGCCTCGCTTGGTCGTTTATGCCAATAGCTAGGAAGATTATAGCACCTCCTGTAGTCAAAAAGAGCGTTCTTTCTTTTATGCTTGAGGTATTCTATCTATAACTTTCGTCATCCTTTACTTATATTTGTTCTGTAACTATATAAAAGTCTCGGGCTTTACAAAAGCCTTACATTCTCCATGGTGGATTTGTGTGTTTATAGTGCATTAAACGGCAGTACAGTGCCGTAGATGTGCTGCAATCAGTTGAAGAATTCTTCAAGAGCTGTGGCGCCTCGTGCAAGTTAAACTCTTCTACATTTTCTGTTGACGTAAGTGCACTACCTGTATTGTTTTGTCTTGCCATCCAATCTTGTTTCTACAGTATCTCAAGCTCAATGGAGTTTCTTTCTATTGTTGTGCAGATTGTTGCATCTAATGACCAGTGCAACACAATCTCAAAGAATGACATTGCAGATGTAGATAGTGTAAGAAGCCATGGATATGAAAAACAGTCACTGGATGGCTCCAGTTTGCAAGTCCCTGAATATAACCTATCTTTCCGCATCTTGGTATGTTTGGATTTCATTTGAGAAATCCCTAACAATTGCCTTCACCTTTTCGAATTGTTTATGATGAAGAAACTTCTTTTACAGGTGTTCCAACAGATGCCAGGAACGTTGCTTATAAAAGGATCATTGCAGCAGAAAGATAGTCCCCTCTCAGGTTAGTCATTTTGCTCGGTTTCCCTAAGTTGCTGGAAAAAATTTCACTTCTTTATTCATGAATCTGCAAAAGCTTTGGTTCTATTCATTTGATCTCACCAAAATCGCGAAGTACCAAAACTTTCGCTGTTAGTTACCAACGTGAAGACAACTGAATTGTCGGTTTAATTTTGCATATGCAGGATTGTTCTCCAGGGTCTTCGGTTCGTTGGAAGAAAGTTTGAAGTCCAAATTTTGCCGGTAACGAGTCCCAGGGTACTGTTCTGACTTGAAGACTGGCATCTGTCAAAAACTAAATGAAAATGATGAATCTTCAAATCTTAGACACATGACATGTTCTTACACACAAAAACAAGCCGTCTTTTGAATTGATTCCTACATAAACTGAGACAATTACTCTCAACAGAAGCAAGCAAACTTTTTTCAGCTAATCTTGTTGTGGATGAAAAGTGTTGCATAGCAGACCACTCGTGTTTCTCAACTGCATATATAACTAGAATCAAGACTTGAAAAGACTTACCTTACGGGGAAAGATACACAGAGCCAAGTTGGATTACCCAAAAGTAGTAAAGGAGAGAGAGAGAGAGAGGGTTCTTCACTTCACGTGACTAAGCAAGTTACTTTTGCCTTTCTCTCCAGTTTCTCTTTTTGATCAACCATCGTTTGTGATGAAAAATGTAAGACCTCTACCACCTATATATATCTTGCATTGCATGTGGGTGTAGTTATTTTGAATTGTCATTTTCTCTTTTCGCAGTGACCACCTATATATAACTTTGGTGATCCCTCAACCCTTTGATTCATTTGGAAAGATATGAATCCTGGTGAAGATGAATACTTTCTCCTTCACCTCCCAAACCTCTCTAACACCCCCTTACAACCTTCAAAATCCTTGCCTTCTGATGATTTGCGCAACTTTCGTCTTCTCCTCAAGTGGTGCGCTTTGGATCACTCCTCCTCTTGTGGTAAAGCTGTGTCCTATATGATGTTTGTAGTCTTCACCTTACTAGTCCCTCTCATAAGTTGTCTGTTTATCAAAACTCCTAGAAACCGGCCTTCAGCAGTTATGGATGCGAACTCTTTCAATGTGCTCGTCCAGTTTCCAGAGTCTGGACTTGCCGTCATTGGTTTCTTGACTCTAATATGTTTCTTCAGAATATATAGTCTCACAAAGCTTCTGTTTCTTGATGATTCTACCTTGGTGAGGCTTGGATATTCACGAGAACTTGACAAGGCCTTACGTTACCTAGCCTACATACTTGTACCGTCTTTCCTTGTGGAACTTGTGCATAAGAGCATATTTTTCTACTCCGCCGAAGTATCATTTCCTTTCATAAAGTCATCTTGTGCTGCATTGAACTTTGTGATGTTCTTCCTCGTCTTATTTTCATGGGTTTACCGGACAGGAGTGTTCTTGCTTGTTTGTATCTTGTTCCGGTTGACCTGTGAGCTGCAGATACTGAGGTTTCGAGGGCTTCACAAGCTGTTTGATAGATGTGGATCAGACACCATAGAAGATGTATGCAAGGAACATGTGAGGATCAAGAAACAATTGTCGGCTACAAGTCACAGATACAGGTTCTTCATCATCACCGCCTTTGTTGTGATAAGTACCAGTCAGTTTGTGGCCTTATTGTTGGTTCTTGCCTCAAAGTCTGAAAAGAGTTTCCTCAGCTCTGGTGATTTGGTGGTAATTCTATAAAGCTTTGTTGTAATAATTTTTCTAGTTTCACCGTTCTGCATTTAATGCAGCATTCATTTTCTTTTCTATCTCAAGGTATGTTCTGCAGTACAGCTAAGTGGATTCTTCTTGTGCTTGTTGGGTGCTGCAAGAATCACACACAGAGCTCAAGGAGTAGTGTGTATTGCAACAAGGTGGCACATGGCTTTGACATGCGCTTCTGAAGCCGTATCACCCGAAAGTGACACTGACTCATCCGACAACATATACATCAATGTGTCACCGTCACTGGATCTATCTTCCTTCTTCCAGGCTAGGCAAGCTCTAGGTACGTTACAATTATGATAGCATGCTCTTCTTTTTTCAAATTATTTGCGAGCAATTGATAGGAGTTACATTGCAGTGGAATATTTGCGACATAACAACAAGGGGATTACACTCTATGGTTATGCACTCGATAGGGGACTGCTTCATACGCTCTTTGCATTTGAGTTCTCTCTGGTGATGTGGATCCTGAGCAAAGTCGTGGTTCTATCTTAGAATTCATTAAGGTATTTATGAGACAACAAAAGACGCTGCAAAAGCTTCTCGTGAAGCCTGACTTTTCGAAAGATGGATGCTCTGATTGATGCACAACACTTGGTCACCGGTGTTTGACCAAACAAAAAAAAAACTTGATCACTGGTTTAACAGACAGAACCGGGTTATTGTCCTGTGGCGTTGTTGGATTTGAATGTTTGATGAACATCATAAATGTTGGTTGCTCCAACTGTATCGCTTTTTCTTTATTTTAGTATTTGTCCCTTTCTCTGCCATCTCCACCGCTTTCTAATAACTTAGCCAATACGAAACAAACCTGAAAAATCCATCATTTTATCTGTAAATTGGTTTGATTTTGCTTCTTTATTAACCAATAAATCTTGAAGAAGAAGACAAAAAGGAAAAAGAATTAGAAGTCTGTAGTTTCTAGCTCTGTTACACTGACAAAACTTCTAAAGCTACATCAAAATCATCACAAACTCCGTGAACGTATAAATCCCTGCTTTTGCAGGCTTTAACAGTGTACAATCCTGAGAAGAAAAATTGCAGGTGTTCGCTGATGCTTCTTCTTGTATGAGAGATCATGTTCTTGAAGCTTCTTCTTCAATAACTGCAGCCAGATTATGCAGAATGAAGTATATCTCTTCTTTCCGAGCATGAGCATGTGACCCATCTGAGACAGTGAAAGCTTCGACTTTTTTCTCGATTTCAATCCAACTCACAGCTTTTTCTTTATTCACTCTTCTCTTCTTCATAACCCCTCTCAGCTTCTCTACTAATTCCCACTTCCCATGATCTGCGTAAATGCTTGACAGCAATATGTATGGTGCAGACGACTCAGGGTCCAGTTTGATCAGCTCGTCCGCTGCTTTCTTTCCCAGTTCTTCGTTTCCATGGATTCTGCATACTCCTAGGATTGCGTTCCAGATATGCTTGTCGGGTTCAAAAGGCATTTCCTCAATCTTCCTCATCAGTTCTTTGAAACAACCGGCGCGACCTAGGAGATCTATCAGACATGCGTAATGCTCTTGGTCGGGAACAATCCCGTGCTGAACAGTCATTGACTCAAACCACCTCAATCCTTCCTCTACCAGACCTGAATGGCTGCAGGCATTAAGAATCACAACCAGAGTCGTCCGGTTTGGCTGGACCCTGAATTTGATCATGTCATCAAGCATTCGCAAGGCCTTGTGTCCAAGCCCGTGCTGTGCCAATGCAGAAATCATCGTGTTCCAAAAAACGCAGTCGTGCTTGTCATCGCAAATTCTGAACACCCGCTCGCTAGCTTCTAAACTACCTGATTTGGAGTACATATCTATCAAAGAACTGATGACAATCGCGTTCGGTCTAACATTGGTACGGATCATATAGCCATGAATTTCCTTCCCATGTCTAAGAGAAGCAATGCTCGCAGAGGCACATAGACAGCTACTAAAAGTAAATTGCTCTGGTTTAACCCCCAAAGCAATCATTTTTCTAAACAAGTCAAGCGCTCGATTCCCTGAGCCTTGTCTAACATATCCAGCAATTAATGCAGTCCAAGAGACTGGATTTTTCTCAGGCATCTCACAGAATAACTTTTCAGCAGCTTCCATATCTCCCAGTTTGGCATACCCAGAGATCAGAGTAGTCCAAATATGAATATCCTTCACTGTCATCTCATCAAAACATCTTTTAGCACTCTCCATCTGACCACATTTCGCATAAGCATCGATGATAGAACACGAAAGTACCACATTTGACAAAAACCCAGCAACCAAAACCTGCCCGTGAGCTTGCCGATTGAGCTGGAGCTGCCTAGATTTCACACATGCCGTCAAAAGCCCAGCGAAGCTGAACTCGTTGAACTTGATTCCAGATCTCCTAAACTCTTTATAAAACCACAACGCCTCGTGTAGATTCCCATCCTGAGCATACCCAATAACCATCGTGTTCCAAGAAACAACATCTCTCTCAGGCATACTATCGAACACTACGCGTGCACGCACCAACATCCCTGATTTGACATACCCAGAGACCATATTGTTCCACGAATACAAGTTCCTGAGATGCATTTGATCAAACACTTTACAAGCATCAATAGGTTTACCGCATTTCATGTACATTCCGATTAAATGATTGGACAAAAGCGTGTTGGGTCTCTTGAATCCAGTAATCTTCAAGTGACGATGAATCCATTTGCCTTGTTTCAAAGACTTTGTATCTCCACACTGCTGGAGCAGAGATGCTAGGAGGTCAAAGGGTAATCGAATCCCTTGTTGAGTCAAGGACTCGAGACGAGATACGGCCTGAGAGAGCTCTGCTTTCGTTGCGTGTTTGCTGAGAAACGATTGGGCGACACAGATTGGCCGTTTCCTAGGGTTACTGATGGGCATTGGAGGGAGAAACCACCATGGGAAGCGACTTTAACGATTTGCGATTGGATCCCGGCGAACACAAGTCAGAAAGGGTTTGCGCCGGCGAGATTCGCCGGTAAGAAATCATATGCCGTCGGATGGGTTTAGAAACCGGATCTGGTTTTGGTTTTGGTTTGGATCATACTAACAAAGACAAATCCTTTTTCACTTTTGGGCTTAGGTCTAAAGCCCATGGGCCTTCTTATATCAACGTATTTACGATTTTTGCCATGTCTTAAAATAAAATAACTGGATTATAAAATATTTTTGGATAGAAAATAAATATATTTTTTTTTTATAGAAAATATTCATCTCGTAGCAATGCTAAATCTCCAAATATAAAAAAAGAGTAGTAGAAAAAGAATGGTTTTCTCTCTCTTCTCTCTCCTCATCTTTCAGAGAGAGCAAAGCAGCTTCAATTTTTTTGACCGACAATGACTGGCTTTATCAGCGGTGTTTGGTCGGCTTCTCCTCCGGCATCGCTGGCTTCCTTAGAAGCGTTGACTGGCTCAGCTTCCGGCATCGACCGACTACTTTTAGCGGTGGTGGCTGGCTTATCTCCCGAGAGCAAGATATTCTCTTTCTTGTTTCGTCGGGCTTTTTTCTGGCGTCTTTTGCCGGCTTTCTCTCCGGTTTCTTGACCGGATTTAGATTTGTTCTGTTTTTTTTCTTCTGCCTGCAGTTCAAAGATTGATGAACCCTAAAAGTTAAAAAGATGTTGAAAGAAGAAGAAGAAGAAGAATTGCACTTAGTGGAGTCAAATTCTCATCCAAGCTACAATTAGAATTTTGCCATTAATCCTTTGGGCGACGAGTGAGCTATGCCAATTGAACAAGTTTTCTGGTGTTTCGGCCGGAATTGAAGCTTCTGACGTCGACTCCCTTTTCTTCCAGTTTCTACGTGTATTTCAAACATGTTTTCCACTGACACGTGTTTTCTATGCGGCGCACAACAATCTTTTGTTCTCTTCCTTAAGTTTAGGTTTATTCATTTGGGCTTTTGGATTGTTGTTGTGTTTTTGGGCTCGTTTATTTTAGTCTTTATGAATTATTGGTATGTTACTTTTGGCTCTATAATATCAATAAAACACTATTGTGACAAAAAAAAAAAAAAA
>Ga0041059_1001832_pt1 | contig 16530 bp, 12 predicted proteins | sample AraColnosormetaG_FD_56232 | JGI IMG/M metagenome (GOLD analysis project Ga0041059, IMG submission 56232) | Arabidopsis roots microbial communities from North Carolina, USA - Col MF nosort | ecosystem: Host-associated > Plants > Roots > Unclassified | place: USA: North Carolina | collected...
TGTCGATAAAAAAAAAAAAAAAAAAAATCAACTCTGCACTCTATAGGGGTTTTGGTTGAGTTTCTTTCTCTTAGTTTATGGCTGAGTTTCTATTTATGCACAAATGATAGTTTTCTTCATTTAGTATTGTTGGTTCTCTATAGAATTAACGTTATATACGGTTTATGTTCTAATCAATCGCTGAGTGGGTTTCCACGTATTTATTTTGTTCATCAATATATAAAAACAACATGTACCAAGAATATAATACATATACACATACGTATATGGCCCATGTTATATGGGAAATTGATAATGTGCAAAAATGTCATCGTTCATACAACGACCGTTGCTCCTAAAAGTACGATATCAACCATGTGTGCACCTAATGATTGGAAATGTAAACTCTTTTATCAATCATAAAATATTCACAACCTCTTATCATATAGATATCACATGTACTTAATTGTACCATAGACTCCAATAACGAACCAAAATAATTATGCTCTCTCTCCCTATATATACCCATGCATCAAATCAAATCAATTCAAACACAAACACAAACACAAACACAAACATAAACTCAAACTCACATATAAAAAATGACAAAATCAGCTATAACATTTCCACTTATCTTCACACTTCTCACCTTCATCGATGTCTCGAGCAGCGCCTCCATTGTTTTCAACGTCGTGAGCTTCGGGGCCAAACCAGACGGAGTCACCGATTCCACAGCAGCATTCCTAAAGGCATGGCAAGGGGCTTGTGGCTCGGCAGCATCAGCCACGGTGGTGGTCCCCACGGGGACATTTTTGTTGAAGGTAATAACGTTTGGAGGGCCATGCAAGAGCAAAATCACATTTCAAGTGACCGGAACCGTCGTTGCTCCGGAAGATTATAGGACCTTTGGCAATTCCGGTTCCTGGATTCTCTTCAACAAGGTTAACAGATTCTCACTGGTCGGTGGGACTTTTGACGCTCGAGGTAGTGGGTTCTGGTCTTGCCGGAAATCTGGCCAGAATTGTCCTCCCGGTGTTAGGGTACATATGCTTCTCCTCTATCTATAGTTATTGTAAATAAAAACAACAATCTGACATTCATACATAAGCGCCACCAGAATGCAAAAGAGCAACAAATAGCTTTAATCATTATTGATTAGTAATAACTAAATAAGTCAATATATTTTTTTTAATAGTCAAATAACATATCTTTATTCCAATCATTTACTTACGATTAAAAAAAAAAGGAATTAGTTGATAGTTTTCAACTATATTAATTCAGGCACATTTAATTTTCAATATGATCTATCCATGCCATTTTTAGGAATTTATTTTATAAGCATATAATAACTATTATGATAATGATTTTTGGACAAGGAAATGGATTCTTTGGTCAAAATAAAATGAAATATTTATAATCTTATTATTAATCTATGGCGTTTATATATTAATTACTGTAGTCAATATCGTTCAACTCCGCAAAAGACGTGATCATAAGTGGAGTGAAATCGATGAACAGCCAGGTTAGCCATATGACCCTCAACGGTTGCACCAATGTGGCCGTCCGTAACATTAGGCTGGTGGCTCCCGGAGACAGCCCAAACACTGACGGCTTCACCGTTCAGTTCTCCACTGGAGTCACATTAACCGGAAGCACCGTTCAGACCGGAGACGATTGTGTTGCTATCGGTCAGGGGACCCGCAACTTCCTAATTTCCAAGCTTGCTTGTGGCCCAGGTCACGGGGTTAGGTATACACCACCGTCTAATTCCTTAGAGTAAATTATGTAAATATATCATTAATTGTTAGGAATCATGAATTTCCAACAAAAAAAAAACTAGCAATATTGCCTTCACTCACTCTGGTCACAACTCATATGATGATGTGATGACTGGCAGCATCGGGAGTTTGGCAAAGCAGTTAAACGAAGACGGAGTAGAGAACGTGACAGTATCGAGTTCGGTATTCACCGGATCACAAAACGGCGTGAGGATAAAGTCATGGGCGAGGCCGAGTACCGGATTCGTTAGAAACGTCTTCTTTCAAAATCTAATCATGAGGAACGTCCAAAACCCTATCATAATCGACCAAAACTATTGTCCGTCCAACCAAGGTTGCCCTACTGAGGTATATCCATATCATATTTTTGATCAATTTCAGACTAATCAAATATGCTATATCAAATTATCAACTTAGTCAAATAACTAAAGATTTATTATGTTTATGGTATGTATTAGCATTCGGGGGTGAAGATAACCCAAGTGACGTACAAGAACATACAAGGAACTTCGGCGACGCAGGAAGCAATGAAGCTGGTGTGTAGCAAGAGCAATCCATGCACGGGAATCACATTACAAGACATAAAGCTTACTTACAACAAAGGAACTCCTGCTACTTCCTTGTGCTTCAATGCTGTTGGGAAAAATCTTGGTGTTATTCAACCTACTAGTTGTCTAAATCGATGAATTTATTTGGGGTTAAGATGATATCACTGTGAAATGTTATTAGGAAACTGATTTTTCAAATAGTTTTCTGTAACAAGGTATATGATCACCAATTTCTGTAACATACAATTTTTTTTTTTTTATTAATAAAATATTATTTTCAGTAACCAACAAAGTGGAAGACTTTGACTTGTTGTCACCATCACATTGTGCTTTTGCTTTTTGGTCTTTGATTTGGACAACAAAAATATAAAGAAATTAGAGAAAAGAAGCTTTAACTGGATATAAAGTTTTAAACTGGAGATAATTGACATAGTAATTAAGAATTTGTTGCTTCAAAACTCAAAAGAAAAAGTAATCACTAATATTACTAAAGATTTTGGAAGTTTAGCGAAATTAATAAAGAAAACAGCTGAAGATGCAGTCACTCATCACAGTCTCTCTCTCTATCTCTATATCCTGAGAATCTTACATGATTTGCCCACAAAAAGCATTGAGATTTACAAATCAATCTATTGGGTTTCAGCTACACTCTACTGAAATCAGCTGCAACCTTTTTTTTTTTTCTCTCTCTTCTTTCATCACATCGGTTTGAATCTTTACAAGAAATCTGGAAATCACAGGGAAGTCAGGGTTTTCCATTTTCAAGCTGGTTCTGTTATTACGAAACACGGGTTGCTGGAAAAGAGCTCACGGATTCTTCAAACAAAGTTGGCATCTTTCAGATTTGGGAGAAAAAGTTGTTATTCAAGATCTTTGTGTAATCTAAGGGAGAAGCATACCATGAGTTCTCTGGTTCCTGTTATGGAGAAGCAAGAGAGCGTTCGAGGTAACTCTGTGGAGGAACAGCAGAGTCTCAGATGCGTTGGTGCAGAGAATCAGGTGAGAAAGGGAAGAGCTTTGGACAAGCAAGTTAGTTTCCTAGCTGTGAATGTTGTTGAGAAACATGGAATCAAAGGAAGAGCAATGGAGAAACAGGAGAGGGCAATGGAGAGGCAGAGAAGCTTTCGTGGGTTTGTTGAGAAGCAGAAAAGCTTTAGGGTAGTAATGGAGAGACAGTTAAGTTTCATGAATGTTGGTGGTGAGAGGAAGAAGAAGACTGACTCACCTGGTAAAAGAGGAGATTCTCCTCTTCATCTCGCAGCTCGAACGGGGAATTTGGGAAAGGTTATGGAATTGATTCGAGCTTGTAACGGCATTGAAGAGTTGAAGGAGTTGTCATCAAAGCAGAATCTAGAAGGAGAGACCCCTCTTTATAGTGCAGCAGAAAATGGGCATTCATTAGTTGTTGAAGAGATGTTGAAACATATGGATCTTGATACTGCATCAGTTAAAGCTCGCAACGGTTTTGATCCTTTCCATGTCGCTGCAAAACAAGGCCATATTGGTAAATGAAACTTTAGAGAATCTGATAATAACTTGAAGACCTTGTTATTGTTGTACACCTTCTTGACATATATCTTTGAATGTGTGCTGTCTTTTGCAGAGGCATTGAAGAAATTGTTGGAGACATTTCCGAATCTGGCTATGACGGTGGATCTATCGTGTACAACTGCATTGCACACGGCTGCTTCACAAGGACACACTGATGTGGTGAATCTTCTTTTAAAGACGGATTCTCATTTAGCTAAGATAGCTAAGAACAATGGTAAAACCGCACTTCATTCTGCAGCGCGAATGGGGCACAGAGAAGTGGTTAAGTCTTTGATAGGTAATGATGCAAGCATCGGGTTTAGAACTGATAAGAAGGGACAAACAGCGCTTCACATGGCTGTCAAAGGTCAGAACGAAGGGATTGTTCTTGAGTTGGTGAAACCTGATCCTGCGATTTTGAGTGTTGAGGATAGTAAAGGGAATACGCCGTTGCACACTGCCACAAACAAAGGCCGTATTAAGGTATCATCATCGCTAATTCCCCCTCCCCTCAGTTTCTCAATCTACAAGAATTCTGATGAACTGCATTTTGCCTTTGCTTGCAGATAGTGAGATGTTTGGTATCATTTGATGGAATTAACCTTAATGCTATGAATAAGGCTGGAGATACTGCACTTGATATAGCCGAAAAGATTGGAAATCCAGAGCTTGTGTCGGTTCTGAAGGAAGCAGGAGCTGCAACAGCTAAAGATCTTGGGAAGCCTCGAAACCCGGCTAAGCAACTTAACCAAACGGTCAGTGACATTAAACACGAGGTACAGTCTCAGCTCCAACAGTCTCGCCAAACGGGTGTTAGGGTGCGGAGAATCGCAAAGAGACTGAAGAAGCTTCACATCAATGGTTTAAACAACGCTATAAACTCTGCAACCGTTGTGGCTGTCCTAATTGCAACAGTTGCATTTGCAGCAATCTTCACCATTCCTGGGCAATATGAAGAAGACAGAACAAAGGGACTGTTGTTATTAGGAGAAGCCCGCATAGCCGGCAAAGCCCCGTTTTTAGTCTTCTTCATATTTGACAGCTTGGCGCTGTTCATATCTTTGGCTGTTGTTGTGGTGCAGACTTCAGTTGTGGTGATTGAGCAGAAGGCAAAGAAGAATCTTGTGTTTGTGATCAACAAGCTCATGTGGTTGGCTTGTTTGTTCATATCCGTAGCCTTTGTTTCTCTTTCGTTTATCGTTGTGGGTAAGGAGGACATTTGGCTGGCGATTTGTGCAACGATTATTGGCGGGACGATTATGCTAACCACGATAGGTGCAATGTGTTACTGTGTGGTCATGCATAGGATCGAGGAATCTAAACTGAAAAGCTTAAGGAAAGAGAGAAGCAAATCGAAATCTTTCTCACTATCTCATATGCCTTCAGAGTCAGAGATTCTCAACGGCGAATTCAACAAGAGAATGTATGCACTCTGAGACTAAAATCTCCAGAACAGGCAATTTAGTGTAAGAGTAACAAATGTATACATGGGTCACGTACCTGTAGTTTAGATTCAAGTGAGGAGATACAAAAGTTGAATACATGCTACCTGAGGAACAGTCTCAAAGCAAATCTACAATTTCTGACACAAAATGAATTTTCTAAAGAATCAACGAATGAATAAAAGCGATTCTTCACCTGATGCATTTGTCTTGTGATGACTTTGTTGTTCTTCTGCTCTAAGATCTAGTTAAAACTGTCAAAGTCACAAGAGCTCATCACCGGCTTTTACCTCGTCTAACCGAGTCTTCAGTTCTTGGTCTAGTGCTTCCATTACGGGTAATATCTGTTGGGTAACGACGTGAACCACCTAAGTTCTTTGTTAGGTTCGTGGGTCTGTTCTCAAGGAGACATACTCTGGCTGAGAAGCAGTGACGGACTTTGACAGAGTGGCTTCTCAATGTTGTTGAGCAGCTTCCTCGAATGTTCACCATCAGGATTGCTTCTTTATCTCGAGTGTCTTCGCACCACCAATTCTGTGGGATGCCATCAACATATTCCTCCATTGAGTAAAAATCTTCGTGATGAACTTTAACGTCTACGGATCCTTCTGGATTTATTATCCCTGCTGCGGGAGAAACCTAAAAGAAAAAAATTCTTGTATATCACTAAATCTTGAATACTACAAGAATCTTCATTTGGCGTCAAAAGAGAATTTAATACCTCGAGCCAGCGTGGTAGACCAAAGGAGCCTCGTGGATTGTAGTCAGCATCTTCTCCGTCATCCTTAACTACAGCCTGGCCACCGCACAGAATGTTAAATATGGCTTGGCTCGTGGGTGAATTGTTTGTGATTGTTAGGATGACTGTGTCCTGACTCTGAAGAACAATGTTGTTGGTGCTCACAGAAGTTTCTGGAACAAATCTTAAATCTTCGAATATGGATAAAATCTTCTCATTAGACCTTATTATTTTCCCCAGTTCCTGTCTCCGCACAGATTTATCAACATGAGCTATTGTCGCATGAAATTTGCAGCGCACGGGTTTGTGATCGCTCTCAGTAACATCCATGCAAGCTTCATACCTGTTGAAACACGCAGGTGGGAAGTTAGAATGGAGAAAACACATTGAAGAGACCGGAAAAAGCGAGAAACATCAGAAAGGTCGTCATGAAACCATACATTATGACTGATGAAACTACAGGGCATTGCAAATTGCTCTCAGAGAATGGGCTAGATTGAGTGTCTCTATATATAACTCGGTCACACCACGCAGGAATTCGCTTTTTCTCCCCTGAATCATATCCTGGAGAGTACACAGCACAGAAAGATTCAGTTTTTTTGGAGCCACCATCTCTTACAAAACAGAGGAAAAAATGCAGAGAACAGAGCAGAGCAAAACTGCTTCAATTTTTTCAAATTCATATCTTATGTATCAAATCCACTTTTACCTCCAAGGCCTGAGCGATTCCTTTCAAATTTGTAAGTGGGAGGGAAAGTGATTAATGCCTCGCGCATTCCTTGGAAGACTTTTCCAACCTTCATCTCTGCTCTAAGTTGGTCTCTTTCTCTGAGCCAATCGAAGGATCGCTGTGAAATGAAGTCCCTTGCTTCATCATAGGTTATACCAAACAGTCTATAGTTGAAATCGCCAAAAAATGCGACCATGTCTGCTGCTGCAAGATCAGACTTGATTTCTTCAGCGCCGGTGCTTGGAATCTGGAAAACAGAGAAACATGTTAAATACAAATTTAAGGAGCAAACAACATAAACTCAGGAGTAAAGGTGATATGATAAGAACATACAGTGTTACTCTTTGTTGTATAAGCTGAAGTTGAGACACCAGCTGCAAGAGAGAGGGCCCATGGCAAACCAGAAGAATAAAGCAGCCAAAATAAATATGTGGAAAAGCCAAGTGAGCAAGACAAAAACAGGTACGGCACCATACCAGCTGCAGCGTTACTTAGATTTTGTCCTCGGGAAAAGACCATCAATCGAAAAATGTGATTGAAATCTGCGTTTCTGCGATTAACCGCCTCCAAGTGTGCAGCCAAGTGGCAATTCACAAAGCACATTATTCGGTCATAAACTCTGATTCTCAGACCTACACCTCCCTATTTGACAAGTAGGACATTAATGCGTGTAAACGGAACAAGTACCTCATAGAGAACTAAATTTGAATTAACATCTATATCGCATTGTCATCTACATCTTAGCCAGATAGAAGAGATTACACATTGTGGCAAAAGGCTAAGTTTTTTCCTGTAATTGTGTTATCATTCAGTGGGTCATAAACATTGTAAGTAAGCAACACATTTCATATATAACTTTCTCATTTGCAACTTCACAAGAACAAATAAAAACTGAAGTACTGAATCCTAAAGGCCTGAATGTATGTAGTATCATAATCAGATTTGAAGAAGTGGGAATTGAAGTAAGACATACCTTGTTGCCAATGGCACGGCCAAAACCACATGGAACTGCTGCAACATCAAGATCTCCAACATGAGTTCTAATATCCTTCCTCGCCCTAAAGCAGAAAATTACAGCACACAATAGGTTGGTTAATCATAGATGATACACAACTGCTGATTGGAAACCTTGCAAAAGTGTTGAATGACAAGCACGAGAATGCAACATGTCATGACAGAACATTCACTTACCAAAGAGATATCAGAAGTCCTGCCAACTGCCTTGAACCCATACGCTCGAAAGTGTTTTTCTCATCAAGGGCTTTTCCAATTGCATCAATCCACCATTGCCCCACGGCACTTCCTTCAAGTCCAACCTACACGCGTCCCAAATATGAGGTGATACTTTGACCTTCAAGTGCTTCGCGTTGTGGAAAAAGTTTTAGTCCAAATAAAGTCAAATGGAATAAAAGGAGTTACCGTTTCTTTAGCAGCAGACATGGCAAGGAAGCCTGCCCCCATCTCCACCTCTTGCAACCCAACAGCGACAATGCCTACATCTGAAGTGACAGAGCCCAGCCACGACATAAGTGCATCATGTGAAGCCCTTCCTTGACCAACATTCCAGGTACCAATTAAAATTCTAACATTGTCTTGTCTGGCATATAAAGTTTCCTTCTGAGACAATTCCGTTCGGATTATGTTGTCCAGGGGTCCTGGAGATGTCACATACCATCCTCGTACTCCACCATGAGTGGCCAGACTGAAAATGAAACCACCACCTGCTGCTAGCTTTATCACAGGTTCATTGTGTGAAACCCAGCTTGAAATTAGCTTTCCGTCTAAATCCAAGACCTGGATGTAGCCACTTGCATAACCCACATATATTCGATCACCAAAAGTGCAAAAGCACAAAACAGGCCGGTGATGGTGATTCACATCTCGCAAGCGGTTTCCATTTCCATCCCACTGAACAATTAGGCCACTTATGCTTCCAGTCCAAATTGTTCCATCTACAGCTAACACGATAGCTTCTGTTTTCCTAGTATCTTCCGAAAACGCTCCTGCACTTCTAGTGGCGACTCGGCGAACAGCTCCTGCCGCTCCCATTATGGCATTACGTGATCGCTGCAGAAAGCCCTGTGGCTTTTCCCTTTTTGAAGCTGAGAAGAACTTCAGTTTCATTTCATCATCAACTTGTTGGTCTTGTATAGGTGGCAGATCCCCACGATTCTCAACTTGCCCGTCAACATTTAAAACTTTCAGAAGGTCTTTACTCCGAGCATCCCTGCGCACATAAATCTCTCATAATGATCATCAACAAGTGACTGAAAAGACCCAGTCCTTCAACCAATGTGAGAAAAATAAAAGCCTACTTACCAGATTGAGAATGAGAGTGACTGCACAGCCCACACTTTAGCTCTTACTGAATCAGCTAACAAAAACTTGACTTCTGAGGAAGATATGCTACATGTCCCATTTACAGTAACTTGGCTCCTTAGGTCAATGGCAGATCTCTCCACTAATAGAGCAGCCATGTGTTTCTCCTCCGGTTTAAGCAGCAGAGATTTCTCTAACGTATCCCAAGGCCATATTTTTATAACACCTCCTTCAGAACATGACCACATATCACCTACATCACAACCACAAGCATAAGCAAGATTAGAGAAAGAACATATTTTTCAGATCAATCAATCATAGTCTAAAGCAAAAACAACTAACCATAAGAGCTAATGACAATGGAATTGACAGGACCACGATGAGCTAGCCAGGAGACACGCTCCTTGAAAGGATCAGAATCATCATCATCATGAGAAACAGAGCTCTGATCCATCTTCCAAGCCCGGATTTTGCCATCCTTGTGACCACTCCACAAAAGCTTGTTGCTTTGGTCAGCCACCAAACACATTGTTGGAGAAGTAGTAACAGACTCATGAAACGGCGCCGTATCCTCATCCCCTCGCGGGACCTGGCCACCAATCCCACACCCAGCCTCATACGCATCTTCCAAATTCCAAAACCTGATACCATTCTCTTGACCAGCCCAAAGCTGCGTCTCCGTACAAGCAATGTTCCTCAAGAATCTCCCAGTCTGCGTCTCCCTCAACGGATGCGGCCTCAGCTCAAGACACGGCGGACGTCCGGGATGCACCGCCGCGCGCACCGGGACCTTAAATATCCCGGAACCGCCACCAGCGCCGATAAATTCAGGTAATGGCTCGGTGTCGTCATCCCCAAGACCGACATTGGGAGGAGGATTAACGATGGTGTACTCCTCAGCTCCGGCGTTGGTTTCATCAGCGGCGTTTTCTGTGATGTTACCTCCGGTGGAGAATTCGTCGTCGGAGGAATCGAAATAAACGGCTTCGGATGCTAATGTAGCGGATCTAGGAACCTCGTCCAGGCTGTGTTTGCGGATCTGATGGTGAGGCTTGTGATCGAATTGTAGGCTATAGGAATGCGTTTTACGCCGCGGAGGAACAGGGACGAGCGTGGCCAACGCCTCTTCGTCTTCTTCTTCGATAATTAGCGAATCCATCGACAATCAGAGGAATTCAAGAACGAGAGAATATGGGAATGGGGACGAATGGTGAAGAAGAGAAAAGGGAGAGTGAGAGAGAATGATAATGAGAGGAGAGCACGTCGTGGTGGTGGGAGAGAGAGAGAGAGAAAGAGAAGAGAAGAGGGAGAGAGAAATATGAAGACGACAAGTGTACGGAAGCGAAAGTCTTGGTCTTTGTTGGTTTCCATGAGTCTTCTTCTTCAGAGAGCTTCTCAAGAGAAACAACAACAACAACAACAACAAAAAAACGAATGTTTTTGTTTTGTGATTCTCCAAGGAAGACGCAGTCAAAGTTGAGAGAGAGAGAGACAGATAATTATTATATATTTATACTCTCAGTCCTTGTCACGTTCCTTTGTTTTATTTTTATTAATTTATTATTAGGTCCTTTAGTTTTCTGATTTCTCTCGTTTTTTTTTATTGTTAATTATTTACATGCAGATCGTGCAAAATGCGAATGCATGGCATCTTATTTCAACAATAGGTAACATTATTTTTCAATTGGCAGGCAATATGAAATTTCATAATTGCATTTTTTATCTTAAGATAGTACTATTAATGTTTTCTTTTCACATAATATCATTCGTCAGTTAAGTAATGAATGTGTAACGACTTTTCTCAAGATTTCTTCTATTCCAGCTGTTGTAGTTAATATCAAAATGTCTTAAATGTTACTACTTGTCATGTTCCTTACTAGGATCAAGTGGGACAATCATGTGACAGATTTGAATGTAGTAGAAGAGTCATGGAATCGGAGGAAAAATCTTAACTTTATTATTGGTAATTGGTAACATAATAATATTCGTTTTAATAAAGATTAAACAATAAATAAATAATGCAGCAAGAGGAGCCTTATTTTTAACAAGAGAAATGGCTCGCAATAGTGAAACATCAAAGAGAAAGAGATAACTAATTAACGACCCAAGATGGTTTAAGACTCCATAAGCCTATCCATTATGAGCTTCACGACTGCAGGAGCATCAACCGTCACTGCCACTTTTACCGTTGGTTTGTCTGACCACTCGTTCGCTTCCTCAAACCTGGTTCACATCACAACAACAAGTTTTTTTCCATCACCACACATGACATTTACATCCTCTATTATATATAACACAACTGTCTATTTTGAATGTTTGTATTGTATGTATGAAAAAAACTTACCTCTTAAGATTGTTGTACAGTAAAGTGAGTCCCCTAGTGATACCACTTGTCTGCACTCTAGCAACTCCTTCTGTATAAGTGAATAGAGAAGGAAGGAAAGCCGCAAGGATCGTCGCAGGATCATGAAGGTACACACCTGCCCCACACACACACAAAAAAGAAGAGGTTAAGATAAAAATACGTAGTCGTGGAAATTCTTGTTATATAATTTTGTGTACAACTGAACTTATTACCAAATGAAATAAACACACATACAAATGATTATCATTATCGTACCTTTGATTTCGTAAGCCGTGAGATGATAATCATAGTACACATCAAGGATTTTACAGAGATATTGAGCTAATTTCCCCTTCGATGATGCTAGTTTGTCCTTGTCATCAGCTAAATCCAGCAGAAACACCGGGAAAAAAGCCATTAGAAAGCTCTGTTTAACTAAATTATGTTCTTGGTCGCAACAAGTAATGAAAACCTCGAGCCATAAAGGCAACAATCAGGATCATCACGGTTCTGTTGACAGCATTTGTATATTTTCAATATAAAACATCAAATAAGGAAAAAAGATTATCCAAGATAACCTGTCATAATAACTTGATGGGTCACATTGATTCCCACAGCAATTATATCGGCCCCACATGTGAACACAATATCTGCAGCTTCGGGATCGCCAAAAATCTACCCTAACCAAAAAATTGGTTAAACAGATGTGAAAACTAAAAGAAGAGTTTTTGATAGAAAGTGATGTGTTATGTGTATGAATATCACATTACTTTAACGGGTGAAGGAACTTACATTAGCTTCCGAAGCTGGATTTACATTTCCGTTTACTGCAAATGCTCCACCAAGAAGAACAATTTGTCCGACATTTTTCGAAAACTCTGGATCAAGCTGAACAGCCTGCATTATCAAGGTAATGAAATCTCCGATAAGATGATAGGAACAGAGATAAGTAAGAACCGGAATATAAAAATTGCGGATGAGAAAGTCTTACCAACGCGAGATTTGTTAGTGGTCCCAAAGCAACAACCGTGATTTCACCAGGGCAAAGCTTTGCTTGTTCAACTAAAAACTCAGGTCCAGACTTTTCAATTGGTTTTCCTTTAGGTGGAGGGAAGTTTTGGTTGCCAAGCCCATCTTTTCCATGAACAAAGTCAGCTATTCGAAGCTTCGTATCGTTCTTTAGAGAAGAAAAGACAACAAGTTATCAATGCTAAAAAATCTAAGTGGTATGACATGTGAAAAAGACACAATATAACTTACCATTTGATTTATAACACAGATTGGAACTAAACACATTTGTGTGAATTATTATTCTTACTAAAGATCTAGAAAACATATATTGAATCTCAAACACATTACATAGCATCCATCTTTCTCACAAAAACATATCAAAGGCCATAAAGTGGAAACATACCAAGAAGGTTTTATGTGTTCCTTCAGCCACCGGAATATCGGTCCTACCCGCAACCTCCAACTAGTAGATATGCATATAGAACAATGATGATTAGATCAACCAAGAAATGTTATTGACTTCATTTTCGTAATGAGATCCATATGAGAAAAATGGTGTAGAAATGGTACCAAATGCAAGGCGTTTCGAGTGGCGAGAGTGGTATACACGTTTCCAAAGATAGTAGTGAGGCCAATGACATCAACTTCAGGTGAATTTAAAGCTACGAATATCGCCATTGCATCATCTACAACATCATCAAATCCAGTGAGAATAAACTCATGATAGCTCTCTTAAGTAAAGTCAAACGCTTAAAAAAAAACTCAGATCTCTAATTTCCCAGAGTTTTCGTAAACCAAGATTCAGTAAAACCAAGTAGTTCCACTAAGTGGAGAGAATCCAGTAAAACCCAAAATTTTCTAAATCCGAGAAGATTCAAAGATATTGGGCAATGACAGTAGAGAAACAGAGATCCAAATCGAATCCAATGAAAAGGAGATAAGTATATACCGATTCCAGGATCAGTATCGATGATAATCTTCTTGCGGTCTCCTATCGCCATCGAACTTCAACACGGCAGAAGGCGGAGACTTTGAAGGACCCAAGTGCCGGAAAAAAAAAAAAAACTAAATCTCTCTCTAAATCCGGGCTTTTTACACACAACAGAAAAAACTTTTGGAATACAATTATGATCTAGCACCAAAGAGTTCATAAAAAAAAATAAAAGGTGTCTCTTTTCCAAGTCTACAAACGTGGGTTTGTTATTGTATAAACAAATCGAATTTTATTCAGTCACGTTTTCCATTATCTCTTTCCATATTTTTCTAGTCAGAGTTCTTACTCTCGACGGATCTACTACATTAGAGATGATGATGCTTTGGCAACAGAGATTTTCTCAACAAAGTTTCTACCGGTTCTGTGTGATTTTTTACCACTTGGTCCATGTCATTTTGGTTTAGAGAAAAATGTACCAAACCGGAAAAACTTACACAATACCGGCTCTGTTTTTGTCTCTCAGAGGCATACAGTATATAAGTCAGACTCGGTTTCCTTATTTACCTTATGTGAGTGCAACGAATCATGACCGTTTCTTTTTGTTACGTGAGCTGTAAGAAATAAGCTACAGAAATGTAAGAGGAAGAGAGTGTGTGGTTTTAGTTTTAGGTGAGTGGTTTAATTTAATATGGATTATCCCGTAAGCAAAACAAGACCTTTGAATATCTCTTTTAACCAATTGAAAAACCCTTATAGGCTTATAGCTAAACCTTAAACCCTAATCTTTTGTTTTGCTAACACTAGAATTTGTTTTATTCATTAAAAACGAAGGAAAACAATTTTTCTTTTTTAAAAAAAAGTGGATAATCTCGAAATTCGCTTCTCTAGCTAATCCCATATAGATTATAGGAACAGAAGAAAAAAGCTTAGGCTATTTGACCTCCTCCAAATCCTGATAGAATTGGGAGAACTCTTGCCCTATATATATATATATGTGTGTGTGTTGGCATATTAATTAGGCGTTTAAGACACGTACGAGAAGGATAAACGATGGTTAGTCGAGAAGAGGAAGAAGGTGCACCATGGGTGCTATTCATGATGAGCCATTCACTGCCTGTGGAGACGAAACAGAGTGTTTTGGAGGCAATAGAGAGGGAAGCCAGAGTTTTCATTCAAGTTCCACTAAGGAAGAGAACCTTGAGGATTCCTATCTCTACCTAGTGCACCAGAGGAGTATGTGACTAAAGAGGACCCTCCTAAAGCCAATATTATTGATGGACCACAAACGAAATCTACATCAAAGCGCAAGAGATGTCCTCTTTTGCTCCCACCAACAGAAGAAAAACCTAAGATAGCAACACGCAAGGCCAACTGTCGTTTTGATGCAGGAGCATCTTCTTCTGGGACGAGAGAGCCAACACCGGAGTGGCTGGTGCGGTTGATGAGGGTAAAGTACGGAGAAAATCCTATAAATGTCATAAATAAAGAACTGACTGCAACCAATGTCAAACCACATCACCGTCGTCTCTCCATGCCTTTCAGCCAGATCATAGATTTTGAATTCTTGAACCCCGACGAAAAAAGGATCATAGAAGAACATGCCAATAAGGAACGTGAAGAAGGAGTAGACGTGATACTCGTAAATTTTGATCGAAGGGAATATATGTTGAATTTGAGGAGATGGAACATGGGGACCTCTCCTCTATACATTTTGGTTTCAGGGCGGTATAATGTGGTCAAAGGATGCCGTCTAAAGGAAGGCAATGAGATTCGCATCTGGTCTTTCCACTTTGATGACCAGCTCAATCTCGCTATGGTTCCTCTTACGCCAACTGAGTCCGGTTAACGATCAAAGACAAAGCTAATGATGGATTGGTGCACAAGTAAGCTCGGGTGTGTGTTTTTAGGGAGGTTCTATGGGTTTTTTTTTTAATTAAGAATATATCATCAGCTTCGTTTTATTTAGATTCAAATTCTCATTAGGAGTCTCGAGATTGTGTTTAGGTTTTTGCTTCATTGAATATTTGATATTATTAATGATTTTAGTTTAGTAATAATTAATTTTCTCTAATAAATAATTGTTCTGCAGTAAAAAATAACAGTAACGGTCACTTTTCTAACCGTTGTGATCAGTTTCCTTTTCTTTTTTTTGCAGCCACCAAACTTTCCTTCTTCTTGATGAAACGAATTTCCCATTTTAATTCACTAAAATATTTAAATAATAAATAACATATTTTCAACGAAAACCATGTTAAAACTTCTTAAAAACTAGTTTAAGTATTAAATTTTAAAAACGTCGAAAACTAACTGCGCCTAGGCATCATGTCCTTAGTTGGTCCGTAAGTGGTGTTCGAAGTTCTATATGGTTTTCGCGTAATATAGATTTAACACTTAAATTCAATTTTAAAAAATAAGAATAATTTTCTGTAAAATTTAAAACGATTTTAAACGTTTAAACTTTTAAAAACATTAAACTCAAACTATGTTAATTTCAATATTAATTTTAAAAATTGGTTTAAGTGTTCAATTTTAAAAACGTCGAAAACTAACCGTACCTACGCATCATGTCCTTAGTTGGTCCGTAAGCTGGTGTTTGAAGTCCAATATGGTTTTCGCGTAATATAGATTTAACACTTAAACTCATTTTTTAAAAATAATAACGATTTTCACCAAAATTCAAAACAATTTTAACGCTTAAACTTTCAGAAAATAATTAATAAATTCTTAACTAAAACTATGTTAATTTTACTATTTATTTTAAAAATATATATCTTGAGTGTTCACTTTTTAAAACGACGAAAACTAATTGCGCCTAGACAAAAAATACATAAGCATATAAAAAAACTATAAGCTATGGTTAAAAATTGGTTGGTAAAAATGTTTGCTTTTGCATAAGATAGAAAAAGTTTAATGGATTTAATATTTTTGTATCAAATATTTGAATATTTCTTATATATCTATGAAACTAATTTAAAAATATTTATTATAAGATTTATATGAGTTTCACACTTGCACATGATTCATGTGATACAGACACTTCATCTCAAAACCTACGAATTTTCTTTTTCAAACTTCTCCTAGATCTCCTTTTTTCGTTTTCTTCTCTCTTTTGCTGTTGTAATTAGCTTAGATCGAATATAAGAATATGCCTCTTTAAAATAACGAACAAAAAAAAA
>Ga0041059_1001833_pt1 | contig 16527 bp, 6 predicted proteins | sample AraColnosormetaG_FD_56232 | JGI IMG/M metagenome (GOLD analysis project Ga0041059, IMG submission 56232) | Arabidopsis roots microbial communities from North Carolina, USA - Col MF nosort | ecosystem: Host-associated > Plants > Roots > Unclassified | place: USA: North Carolina | collected 2013-09-02
GCCTCCACCCCATCCCCATCTATAACTTCCGCTTCCTCCATTATAACTTCTTTTCTTGTCCCTGACAACTACTCCCGTAGTTGTGCTGTTTTCATCATTGTTGTTGTTCTTGACCGTGTCTTGATCATTGGAACGGTCATGCCCACTCACTAGTTTGTTAGTTTGAAAGATCAGTATGAGGAGGAAGATAACGACCAATGAAGAAATTGTCTTCATTTTCTTGATTTCTCCACAAAGTTTGCAAGTACACTTGTTTGTATTTGATTTGATGTGATAGCTTCTCCGTTTTGGTCCTCTATTTATACCGCATTTGTTTTTTTGTCCCCTTATACAAATTGAAAATTCTCGTTGACAGATAGGTTTGGTCCTTTCTAACCAAAAAAAAAAAGTTACGTTTGGTCCTACAATTTAGAAGAGAAGACGATCATAATTATGTTTTCTTTTGTCAACTTATTATGTGTTTCTTAGATCGCATATTGACCTAATTTATTAGCTTGGTTTTGTATAACACAAAAGATTTCTTATAAAGACGTAGTATCTCACATTTCTGATTTATTTAGTTTCCCTTCTATCATAATATTTGTTAGCTAGTTGTCATAGGAATAGGCTACCTATATGTATAGACTATAGAGTAGTTATATCACATTTTGTTATCATTGAAACCCATGATATGGAGCTTTATCTTATTGTTAGTAAGAGAATTAGTGGTTAATCAATTAATAAGTGAAATAGTATAAACTAAGAAAAAATGAAAGAGATCCCTTAGGTAACACTACTGTTGGTCGTAGGCTTAGTAGAGCCACCAATCAACACTTTAAATCTTCTCCTTCAATGAACAACATCTTTTCTTTTCATTTTTCTTCAAAATCTACAAAAGAAAACTTAGGCAATGATGCCACTAACATATTTTATCCTTTTTTACCAGTATATGAGTAATTGAGTATATATATTAAAAAAACGAATCGAAAGAGTGTAAAACAATTTAGTCCATTTACAAATTATTATACTCATTGTCTCTCCACATTTTTAATTACTATAAAACTGGATACAAACTCGCATGCCGTGTAAAACCAAAACCAAAAAAAAACAACCTCACATGTCATTGTTTCTAAGATAATTACATCTGCAAGTTGGTATTGTATGGAGTATTTGGTACGGTTGTTTATTTGTTCCTTTTACGTTATCCAATTTCATTTCATCTACTTGTAGATGATCAGGACCATCTCTTGTTCCTCCCACTAAAACTTCCATCGTTTAATATGAATTTATCTTTTTCGAATTTTGTGTAACTTACAAGTCTTTTAGTTTATTTCGAGATCGGCTAACAAATTGAGTTTTGACTGTGAATGGATTGCTTACAATATTGTCCTCCTTAAACCTAACTAAACGTACATCACATTTAAATTGCTCGAGATTGGGAGAAAGCAAACCATTAAAATTTGTTTTTAATATAATATTGAGTTCTGAAAACTCAGAACTCTGCATCACACTAATCTGTTCAATACTTCATACAACACAAGCAATGTCTCAAATTTTCCGAAAACAAACCAAAACTAAAACCATCCTTGATTCACTCCAATAGACAAAAACCATGAGATTAGAAAACAACAATGTAGCTCAACAAAAACAAGAGTGCAGAAGCTAAAAGGGTAAAGGTGAAGATGAATGGAACTTCAATTGGTAAATTTAAGAGCCTCAGTACCGGCGGAATCCACGGTCAGCGACTCGAGCAGACGGACACTCGTACGCCCTGTGTCCTCGGCCACCACAATTGTGACATATTATCATAGCACTAACGCCTTCTCTGTCTCTGCTCATTCTGCTCAAACCACCTCTTTGCATACCACCATCTCGAACCCTGCTTCCTCTGTCAGAGTAATTGCTGTCACCCTTTGGGCAGTGTCTAGCAACATGCCCCGAGATACTGCAGATGTTACAAACTGGATCGTTCCTGCAATCGCGAGCTATGTGACCTGAAGTCCTGCAGTTCTTGCACGCCTTGTCATTTGTGCAGTCAGCGGCAAGATGTCCCTGTTTGAAGCAGTTGTTGCAGAGCCTTAAGTCTCCTGCACGAGAATCCGAATTAGAGCAGTCTCTGGCTCGATGTCCAGATTTACCACAGGAGTGGCAGATTCCTTCGTTTGAACAGTTTGAGGCTACGTGGCCCGGTTCTCTACAGTTCCAACAACGTGATTCCGCAGTGCATTCTGCTGCAATGTGCCTGCAGAGAGAGTTTAAAAACATAACTCAAAAGCATATAAACAGAGGAAATTCACGAATCAATTTAGGGAGGACATATATACCCTGGAAGACCACAGTTGTTACAGACGGAAACATTAGAACAGTCTCTTGCAAAGTGACCAGGTCGCTTGCAGTTGTTGCAGAGATTTCCTTGGCTGAACAAAATCAAAAAGTTGTGACAATTTTGTCACGACATTGAAACGAATCGATACAAAAAGTATGTATGTAAGCAAACAGTTGAACTTAAACCAACCTAACACTATTAGTTCAATCAAATAAATAATTGAAGACGAACACTGAAATTAACCCTGATCCTCCTCTAACCACACCATCTTGATAAAGAGTAGAAGAGAGAAAAAGGTTGGAGAGAGGAAAAGTTGTTTAGTATGTCTAAGTCATAATCAAGGAAGACACTCGATTAGCATCTATGTTGGCTATAAGCATAGGATTGTGGCTATATTGCCAGCTCGGCTTAGGATTATAGCTAACCTCTATGTCAGTTAGTCTGAGAAGGTTACAACGAAGAGAGCCATAAGGAGAGATGGATTTGTTACGGTAACTACTGGAGAAAGGGTCAAGACATAAAAAAAGAAAGACCTGAAGGCACGACGTGGCTCCCTCTCCCTTCTAGAAGGAGCATCATGGTAAGAAACTCGTTCAGATCTCATTCTCCTGTCTCTCGGACTCCGACTACGAAACCGATCCCGACTACGACTTCTACTTCGACTTCTGCTTCTGCTCATTGAACTCATTCCCCTCCCTCAAAAAATTCACATCAAACACCTGCCAACATCAACCACACACACCAACAACATTACCTCCTTCATACTCCCATACATCAATTCTTCAACACAAATCTCCAATGCCTTCCTCATACAACTTTTATCAAGAAACCCACATACATACAGATCTGATTATGGCAAACTCCGCAACACCAGCATCATCGTCCCAAAACCACTTTCAGAAATTTCCTCAGCCTCACAATACTCAAATGCGTTTCACGTTTCAATAGATTTAAACAGATTCAATAAATTCGCACCGTCATGTACAATCTAACTAACAGATCTCACAAATCGAATTTTAACCTAACAATAATATTCAACCACAGATTATGAAACCAGCCAAAAACTAGAACAACATGGATTGAATCTAAACTACGTCTCCATGACGATAAGCAAAAATGAAAAAAAATTAGGAGGAGAAAGAGAAGATAGAAGACGACGAACCTGAGCTAGAGAAAACTTGGCCGAGAAAAATCCTCTGTTCTTACGATCCCGGCGAGCAATCGAGAACATCAATATTATTTATCCCAACTTATCTTTGGGCTGGGCTTTTTTACGTGGGCTATAACTTTACATGGGCTTTTAACATGGGCTGAACTATAACTTTACATGGGTTTTACGTCTGCAGATATTTTAGATTTAAGAAAGAAAAAAAATACAGATTCACGTGGAAATTTGAGCTTTATCTAAAGCCCAATAGCCCATTTAACGATTTGGGTCGCTGTAACTGAAAAAAAGTAACTCCGTTGCCGGGACTCGAACCCGGGTCTCTCGGGTGAGAGCCGAGTATCCTGACCAGCTAGACTACAACGGATTTGTGAGTCATTTTATCTTTACATTTATGTAACTCGAGATTCAGAATTGTTAAGGTATAGTCTGGTAGGAAACAAAAAATCTGTGTTCTCTGTTCGGATAAAGTCCAACAAGATATTCGCCATGTCAATATCATGTGTGGTTTCCACATACGATTGTAGTTCATATAGTTTTTGAAAAAGTGAATTATAATGATGTGTGTACCTACTTCTATAATTAAAAAGCATATATAGGGTGGTTGATAGTATAGGAGAATCGTTTGGGTTGTTTATGTATATGGTTTGGCAGATAATTGTTTATTTTATTTTTAAGTTTTAAGGACATTTCCTTCTTATAAGATAATTTTGTATTTTGTAGAACATGTCCCATTTTATATAGTTGAAAAGAAACAGCAAAAAATAGGACATTGGCTAAAATTGAATAAACGGTTGTTGTGTCTTGTAAATTCCCTTGAAAATAAACAAGATGGTCCTTTATGTATTCTGTCTATACCAACTACTCCGCCATTGAGGGCCCCATCGAAATTAGTGTAGTTTCTACAAAAATTGGAAGCAAAACAATAAGCTTCAGTTTTCATGTGACCAATCTCGTTGATGGAACATGTGAGTTTGGTCTCATTCTAAAGATGAGAGATTCGTAGTTCGTTAGGAACCTTATTCCGTCATCGCCCCGTTTCAATGCATTTTAAAGAATACATTGCATACTTAGAGTAGTCACAATGTTTTAAAAATACGTCGTATACTAGCTGGACAACATGTCAACATGTAGCATTATAGACATATACGTGCTTTTTTGCATGGACGTTATACGGATATCTTTATGCAAGACAAAAATTATGTACACAGTACACGGATGCGGCGTTTCAATGTCGTATATGCAATCATTTTATTTCATCCATAGAACAATTTTAAGAGAAATTTTTCATTTATTGTGAATATATATGTAAATTCTATATATAGTTGTATATATCAGATTGTAAAACACAATACAAATATATATATCTTAAAAACAAAGAAAACTATTTATTAAAATATAAGCCGGTAAGTTTCTTTTAACCGTCGTTTTTGATATATTTTGTTTACATTTCTAAGATTTAAATTTGTCCTGATTATCAAAGATTTATAGGAACTCAGAAGACATGCGGTGAAATGGATTCGAAGAATAAGACGAAATACATTTATATACAACAAAAAAGCAAAGAAAAATATACGGCCTGCATGTGCATTTGTTTGATTAATTGCAGATATTAAATTCGAGAAGCCGTAACCGGTTCGAGTACTGTCATTGTACGAACGAGACACCTTTAAGTCCTTATCTCCCAATTTATAAATGTCCTTGTTTAAAGCCTCATCCACACGATGCCGATTTTGTTACTATTCATCAATCAGGCTCGTTGTTATTGTACAAACAACAAACCCGTGTCACACAGCTTCCACTGCTTTGTCTACATTATTTTGTAATAAATGAATATCTTACATGCATACGAATTTATCAAGGTTTTTTTAAAAGTTGTGTATGTAGCAACATATTTTTTTGTTACATGGTTTTCAATTAATCTTGACGGATTCCTTCGGGGTGCTATTATGGATGCATAGTATACGAGAAAACCATGCGAGTGAATATAATTTTGGTAATTTGCATAGTATAGCTGAACGCAGGAAGTTAATTTGCAAATTTAATTTTGGTAGGCTACTCCTGCAACTTGGAGCTATTTAATTATATCAAAAAGTTTAACAGTTATCTTGTTGCATAATTTATCTAACTTTCAGTTGCACATCTTGCTGATTTAAATGAAAACTTTTAGCTTTTTCTATAAAAATTTGTTGATAAAAACTTTTAGCTATAAATCCAAAAAAAAATGATAACTTTTTTAAAGAAATGGACCACGTACGATACCAACTCACAAAGATGGTAACGTGAGTACTTAATTAGTTAGAATATGTTAATATTTTAATCGATAAGATACATTAATATTTGGTTTTGAAAACATACAAACATCCAGTTTAGGAATTATATCCGTATAATCCGTATATATTCTTGACTTTGGGTGAGTTAAATATATACATGGGTGCAATAATAAGTATTATATGTAATGGACTAATGATCTCCCAAAAAAATGGAAAATTGTAAAATTGAAACTCATCTAGATCTCAAAGTTCAAAGAATGTTAGAAATTAAAACTTAAAATGTAGAAGTTGAGAAACGCATGAAGTATTAGGAGAGCATGTGAGTCAGTTGAGACAGTTGGAGAGTCCCCGCTTGGTTACGACAATTTTCTTGGTTTCGATTTGTGGTCCGAAACATCGACCCCTTCCCTCTGCTTCTTTGTTTTTTCCTTTCTTATTTTCCTTTTTTTGACGCATTTCAGTACTATAAAGATTCACTGTATATGACTATATGGTTTCCCAAGTGGACAGAAGTTCGGTTATACGTGTTACGTTAACATTTCAGAATTGTCATTGTTTTACAAAAATTATACTCCTACAGGCCTACTATTTTAAAAATTATATAAATTATTGAAAATATTACTCACTAGTGGCTCATTGGGTACAACAACGCTCCTTTTATCCTTGTGAAGTTTCAGCTTTGATGTCTTTTCTTTTATTCTTGTAGATTCACGGGTTCAATAACCAAGATCGTGGTACTATTCTGTACTTTTCTTTTTCCATTGAAGAAATACATATATATAGAGATTTTTCTTAGAGATTTGTGATCAAATTGCAATATTATACATAGCTTAAATCCATCATAATGGATAAAGGTGAGGGAATTAATTAACTTGCATGATGTCTTTGACCCAACAAAATTATGTCAAAAAAATCCAATAACTTTGGTAACAAAAACGCCGAAATGCAAAATATCTTTGATATAGTATTATAATGTATTAATCAATAATCAGTAGACACTTTGTTTTTGTTTTGAATATAATGTAAACACTTTCTTTTATAAGATCCACAAAACGTAAAATAGTTTTTTTTTTTTTGGATGGTGAATTTCAATTTTCTATCGTACTGTTTGGCAACGTGCATGAAGTAACACGTTGAGTGTTTCGTACATGTGAGCTTTGCTTGTTAAAAATTCAATAACAACTTGGTTTAAAGCCCTACGCTCGATGAAAGAAAATTGGGACAAGTAAATGGGAGAATGTGTCAAGATAACCATAAAGTGGAGACAATAAAAGATAAATTACCAATTTAAAGAACTATACAACAGATTCGAATAAAAACCCTAATCAACCTCGAAAGATGAAGTTGTACCTAATTAATTAACATAACCGTTGAGCATGCATGAACCAAAAAAAATCAGTAATTAGATAGATATTCAAATATATTCCGCACCACAAAAAGTGAAAGTAAGATCAATATGCATCAAACCGTCCGTCTAACAAATTCCACACATACTCGTCTCAAACTAGGACCCCACATCTTCACATGCTTTGAAAATACCTTTCACATTTTTCGAAACGGTTAATATCTATATTACAATCCAAACTCACACCTCCATTTTCTTTTTCCGTTTTTATAAGAAAATTTAATTCAACAGATTCTCTCTTCGAGCCAAACCAGATGACCCAAGCGGTCGCTTTCGAGTTTCTACATTCTATCAATTCTGCAACAAATTAAATATTTTGTATCATCTAAATGCACAACAAATGGCTACCCGTAGCAAACACGCAAATTCATATTCAAGACAACAAACACATCATAATCTCCTCAACGCCTCGATATTACCATCCCCCTCTCTCTCTCTACACACATGTTGTGGTGGTGTATATATGTACATTTTTCATAATTCAGTAATCCGTATATTCATTTAAAAATAAATAAAAAGATTTTCCACTCGCTCTAGTCCTCCTCAATAAATACCCCCAACCATAAGTCCATGAAACCTCCTCCCTCACTCTAATTCACACTCACCCTTCATTGTGAAAACTCAAACCACACACAAGACAAATCCTTTTTGAAGAGAATGGCGATGAAAAAAGCAAACAAGCTAACGCAAACGGCGATGATCAAGCAAATCTTGAAGAGGTGCTCGAGCTTGGGAAAGAAACAGAGTAATGTGTACGGTGAAGACGAAAACGGATCTCCTCTTAACGTACCAAAAGGTCACTTCGTCGTCTACGTCGGAGAGAATCGGGTTAGGTACGTTGTGCCCATTTCGTTTTTGACCCGACCTGAGTTTCAGCTTCTTCTCCAACAAGCCGAGGAAGAGTTTGGCTTTGATCATGACATGGGTCTCACTATCCCTTGTGAAGAAGTCGTTTTCCGATCTCTCACCTCCATGCTCCGATGAACATATCTTTTAGGGTTTTAAAATTTTCTAGTTATATATTTTGGAGACTTGAGATGTTTTAGGGGAACAGAGGAAGCTGCTGAGTAAATGCTTCTCTGTTTTAGCAAACTAAATTTTCTTTTCTTTTAGATGTTTTGGTTAGTATATGGGTTTAGTAGATGTATTAGAGTGAGACTAACCCTTAATTAGAGAAAACCTAGATGAGAATGATTACTATTTTTGGTCATCTTCTCAGATTTACTCTCATGGTGGTGTGTGGTTGTTCAATGTGTACCCTGTGAGAGACTTTTTAATATTTGATGAATGAGACTTTTTAATATCATCAAAGCCTTTGGTTTTACTTAAATGTGATTTTTTGCATAATTACTTAATGTGTGCATGTGATAATTGAATTTTAGTCTCGCGGACCTAGTCAAATTTCTCTGCGTGCAGTCAAATGTGTAAAGTAAACAAATTCCCCAAAAAGTTCTGTTAAATAGCGAGGCTAGTAAAAAGCTGCTATGTTTTTTTTTTACTTATGGAGTCCATAATTCGGTGTGTTATAAAAATAGAAAAATCTCATCGCTGAGATAGTTTAGACTCTAGGCACAAAAAAAATTGAAAAGCAAAGTATAGTCCTTGAAAACAGAGCAATAAGACACGGTCGTTACTTTCTAGAGGTTTGTCTCTCCCTCTCCAAATTTGCTAATATGTTTCAATATTTTCTCATCTTTAAAATTTGTCAATACTCCCAAGTGTTGATCTCTTTATTTTCTCTCTCTTTTTGCAAATCAACGATGGTACTGGTGTCCCTTTCTAAATCGGCGGTTTCTAGCCGTTAAAACTGTTGAAATGACCCTAAAAACTGCAAGGAATGTTAGTTGCGGAATCGTTACTATGTATATAATATAGGGTTCTGGTATGTTTAGATTCGTAAAAGCAATAACTGTTTGTATTAACTACGAGATTAGAAGGTAAGCTAGATATTTTATTTTGATGTTATTAAACAAATTTGGAATCATCATTTTGAAAACGCTTACATGTTTCTGTATTAAGTTATAAACAATTATAGACCCTACGTTAGCTTTGGTAAAAAAGTCGTAACTGCTACAATACTTTTTCCATAAATAGTAGTATACATACATTTTAGGGTTTATTAATTTTCATTACACCTACATTTATAGACAGAAACAAAATTAAAAGCTATAACCCGTAACTTCTATAATGAGCTAACCCTAGATGTTGATGTTCAACCGTTTCATTAATGTAGCATTTAGTTTGGTTTCTTTATAAAACCATACATACCTTTTTACAAATGTCTAACAAATCGTGAGAAAGTATATACTTAAGGCATGGAATGTGTAAAGTTTATATGTTTTGCTTAATAATTCGTCCCACTCCGCAGTAGTTAAAATAAAATTGAATTTTGAAAATAGAAAAATAAACATTTGGAGATGTCAAAATCAACGTCAGAGAAAGATAAGCACATGCGAATGTGACCCACAAGCTTAAGAACTCTCGTATAGTTGAGAAGCCTTGCAAGATTCTGAAGGGTTAATAATCGTCTAGAACACAAGAGTGGTAGGTGACGGAGCCTCTTCAATTATTTGGACGGCTTAGATATAACTTGACTGTATCATGGGCTCGAAGATCACGATAAGATTCACCGTATCGACTATCGTTGTTGTTATTGCACTCCCAATATATGATTTGACCTTAGTACCCCTTTACCTTACCGTACGGTACTTAACGGACGGATGGACTTTTTTCGATTTACGTAATCAATTATTTCTATAACTCATTGGACCATGGAGATTAATCTAATTATTTATATAAATCTAATTTTGACCGTTTGATTTGATTTTTTTTTTGTTCTTAACAACATATTAATAGACGGTTTGAATTCCTGTAGTACTACTACTGACACACCGACAATATTATCATAAAACAAACTACTACCCACTAATCTTATAGTTGGATTTAAAACTTTGAGCTAACTCATTCCAAAGAAATTTATGGATAAATAAAACTATCGAGACAATCATATTAATTACTGTTTATAGTATTATAGGAAAAACGTTATGTTTAGATCAGAGGTGAAGAACTATTTTCACCAATATTTTTTGGTTTGATACAAAATTTTCACCAGTAATTGAGCTTGAACTATTGCTCAATATTGCGGAAGATGAAAGTTTCATTATCTATCATGCATATCAGTGGTGGAGGACTACGATGATTTTTCAAGTTCAGCTACACATGGAGACGTCATTGTTGTTAATGTCTTATGCAATGCTTTCTTTTGAGTTATTTTCGTATAAGTAACCAATTAAATATTATTCCGCATTATACGCAAAGTGATAGTATGTGATAATATATCGTTTTCTTTGGTCTATTTATTACCGTACGGATTAATTGTTTTGTTTGGTAAAAGGTTTAGTACGGATTAATTGTTGAAGATGTGTATACATTCTTTCGGAAATTTTGCTATAATTATGCTCCCTTTTCTGATGGTCACCCACTTTAATAAATAAAGATATTTCTTTTTCCCTGGATGTAGTCCTTGTGAACGTAGAAAGACTAAAGAAAAGGATATGGTAATGCCTAATATTGAATGAGAATGGGTCGGTAAAGAGATCACAATCCCACCAAGTCCGAAAGTGCTACATATCCACTAATTAGCATATCATACACGATTTTAAAAGAAAGAAAAAGAACGAACAAGATTTATCACTTGTTATTTTAACATCATTACAACTACGACGAATCATATTTTGGATTATTTTCCTTCTTTCTATAGAAGTCGTTTTGGTGCGAAATTAGTTACAACTACATCAACTGTAAATTTGACTCGATGTAATATCTACTTTACTTTATGGCAAAATCAGATATAATATCAGGCGATGGTTTTAATTTTTAAAGCAATTATTATTGGCGAAGAATTTATACATGCATAAGTATAAACCTTATTTTTCATTATAATTGATTTTTAACCTGTTTTATTATTGACTAATTTACAGGAAAGGGGTTAAAGCATTGGAATGGGCCTCTTTAAGGGTCACCACATTCACCATCATGAATTTCGGGTCTCGATCTGTTAAATGGCTCGTTATGGTTGGTCAATGGTTAAGCCCGAGTGGATGGGTTTTTCCACAACGGACTTGGGCCGTAACATTCCAGTATACTGTACAACAAAATTAATAGATGGTTATTTCTTAAATACAAAAAGAAAAATATTTTACGGTATGAGTCTGAGAAATCCCCTGAGAAAACCAGAATCAGAATGAACCAAGAGGCAAGAGCCTAACCTATCGAACATGAAGTGTTCGGTGTTCCTAGTGATAACGTTCCTTTTCATCTCCATTTGATTTCTTTAATTCCATTTTTCTCTGTTTGTCTATCATTATGTCTCGTGCATGTCATGAATTATTGGAAGTTACTATTGAACTGATGATTAGCCATGCACGAGCGGGTGATGGTAGCAGACGTAAAATGACGAAAAGAACAAGGGTACAAATGTAAGTCAAACAATGTTTCTCACTGGGCCTCTCTTCGCTGTCTTTTCGAATGATTCTCAATTTCTCATCTCCTTATTCCGTTCAAGACTCTCATCATTGTTGTACCAAAAGGACATATATATCTTCCTCGTTAATGATCTCCTTCCTGGCTACAACTATCTTTACCCGATCGACATTGTTCTTTTAACCATTTAGAGACTTCCTTGTCAAATTATATCTATCGCACTAGTCTAATTTCGGCCAAGAGTCATCATTCATCATAGCTAAATCGAGTATCGCACTCGTAAAAAAAGTTACAAGTTTTTCCAAATATATTATTCATCGTTTATAGTTAATGTGGTAGATCCACATTGGCGTAGTTTATCTTCCCCAACTCGACTTTTTCTTCATACTAACCCTAGATTCAAGCTGCATAATATTCATGGACTTATATATGTAAGCGCATATATAGGTCCTTGATGTATTCTTATTTGTGGAAGTGTTATGTGGGGTTAGTATCTGAAGTACATAGCATGTTCAAGATGTCATATGTTCTGTGGATGCAAGAGAAAAGGGATCATGACAATTATGTAATATCAACATTGGGTACAATCATCATAGAAATTCATACTGTCTATCGTAATTCGTAAGCGAAATATAAAATAAGATGATATGCAGTTGATTTCTTCTCCATTCAAGAAACACGTTCCCCTTAACTCGATCAATATTTACATAAATCTACCCAAATTATCTTCCATATAAACTAGTGGGGGCAGAGAATGAACCAGACCAAAATCTAAACTATTTTAGTTGGCAAAAATTTTGGCTGTCTGAACATTCTTTAACTAAATTACGCCAAAACAGATAAAAATATTAATATGATGACATTATGTACCGTAAATTGTACTGTTTGAAGAACGTGAAAGACAGAAAAAGCTTTGTTGAGAATGAAAACAGAGCAAAGTGGCTATTACTGATAGTCTTTTCCTTCACATGACCTGGTCGGATTTGTTCCTCTTTTCTTTTTGTTTCCAATCACTACGGTCCAATTTTAAACGACTTTCGCCGAAGAAGTAAATAATTGAAACAAAAGGAGTAAATATTAAAATATTATAGTTGAGAAAATTTATATTCACAGTAATTGATTAGAAAATAACTTTAAACTATAGTATATGTGTAGTTAGTTAAGCGTTGTTGCTATACTATAAACTAAAAATATTTAACATGAGATAGAATTACACAAACTCTAGGTAAATTACGAACAAATAATATAAACTCAAAAAATAACAGTCGTTTTTATATTTAAATGTATTAGAGAATTCAACATGTTATCTAGAAAACAGTATTTAATTACTATTGTAAAGAATTTGATGTCCACAATTTATAAAGAGTTTTAAATAGTCTTAGAAATTTAGAATAATTGTACGAACATATGACAATCATAAATATTTAACAAAATGAGATTAAATATTATAATCTCTAATTTTTATTTTCTTTTGCTCCATCCCTTTATAAATCAAGATTAATGTTAATTACCAATGCAATGGAATATACAAGTTGATTGTTAGAATATTATAATTTATCCAACAATAATGATTTCTCCAATTTAATGGAAATTTACAACCAATTTGAATAACATTTACTTCCATACTACGTCCTTGAACGAATATTCGAACCCGGGACGACTCGGTAGAATGACTCACCCACCTTTCACGGCCATCTCCGAGCCACCACCAATAAAACTCGCCGCCTCACCAATAAAGAAATAGAGAAAAAAAGAATCCGAGTCAAACTCAGCCGCAAAATTGTCTCCAATAACATTTTCGGCTCGTAAACTCGTTCCGAGTCAAACCGAGTCAGAATCGGCTCTCTCATTTTATTGTCTATTTACTCTATACGTACGAACGCCGTCAAGTGACATCACCAAACGGCTTTTTCAGTAACGCCGTGAAGTAACGGTCGAGATTCGATCCATAGATCAAGCTTGCTTCTGATTCCCACCACGTGGCAATTCTTCTGAAAATCATCGGGACAAGTAAACCGTCTTGACCGGGTCGAATCAGACCGGGATATAAACCGAATCGATTCCTCGAAAACCGATTCTTCACAAGGGATAACCAACGGACCTTGGTTAACGAAACCAAACTCTTCCTCAGCTTGAACAAGAAGGTTCCTTAGGACAGGATGGTTCAGATACGTCGCGCGCACCACAAATCTCCTACAACTGCTTCCTACGTAGACCGCCACGTGTCCTGACGGTACATCCGACGGTACACAACGGCTGAAAGAAGAAGACATCCTCGCTTGATCGCGCCACCGTCGAAGCATTTGCCTTAGCCTCACAATGTGACGGATCTTGCTGCATTTCCCGAGACCTCCAGCCATTTTTTCCGGTTTAGTGATTTGGTTTTCTTTGTGAGAGAAAGAAAATGTCAGGGGGATTTTGAGAGTTAGGGAGGGACGAGGTTTATATAGTAAAAGGAATAACACAATGCCATTGGTTTTCGAGATATTTACGAGATTACCTCCGTGGTCCTTACTTTGGCTCTATTCTTTTCCTTAATGAAATAAAGATTAGTGTAATTGGTTGATTATTAAATATTAAGGAAATTAATCAATCAGTTTTGTTTGAAGAGAGGTTGGATACAAATAATATGATCCTTAAGAGGAGTATCAGAGATTTTAGTATGTTTTGTTTCTTCTTCATATACATTGGATGGTGCACAAAGGTTTGATACAAGAGATGACGGATTAGACATGTGAATATTAATTAGTGGTTGATTATGTTTCATATATATAATGATTATGCTAATGAATCTATCGATCATGGAAAAAAAAATAGTGTTTGGAGATAATATATAAAGGATTGATTACTATTAATTTGAATAAAGAAGTGTAGCTTTTGAATTTAAAAGAAATGGTAGGGAAATAAGAGCATGTGCTAGTGTTGGATAAGACGACCAGTCTTTGGAAAAGACTTCAAAACATCACCTTGGAATTTGATTAGGATCATATTTAGAGACACTTTCTCTCTTTATCATGTTCTTGTTTGGTTATAGTCATAGTGTTCATATGTTAAAAACTTAAAAGCAATTAATCTGATGAGATTCTATGTATTGATCTCACATAGCTAAGTGGTTCATATCTACACAGGTGGACACATATAAAGACTGACTTTATAGATTAAGTGAATTATTTTCTTATTAATAGTTAACTCTTATATACAAACTACATAATTGTTATCCAAGAGAGACGTCCTCAATTATCCAAATCAGATGATCAATTGATCGTTGATCATATGTACCACATGAAACCCCTGTAAAATCATTTGCGGACTTGGAGTTCAAATTTTTGGTGTAAACCATTATAAGTTTAGGCACAGTTCAGCCAGCATATTTGTTGCTGGAAAGTCTATCCAATATCCTATATATGATTGAAAATTAGATATATAGATGGATAAATAAATCTACAGCATATGAAATCTATCAAAAATTTCAACAGCAAACAAAAAAACATAACTGTTAAACGCCACTTTTAATTTCTATATCAATCATTATAGTAAAGACGATCTGCTTCGAATATCTCATATTTACTGTGTTTTTGAGAAATGTATTTATCTGCGACCTTGGTTTAAATCAATAGCTATAGTTTGCAACTTAAAAATGACCTTTCAAAACTATGGAATGACGAAGGTAGACTAGTTATTAGACCGAAAAGAAAAATCATCTACACGATCGTTTTTGTGATCGAGTATCCTTGGTTAGGTTTACTTAACTTGTATTTGACTTGTAAACGACAACGACTTGTGTGACAAGATCTATCGAATAATGAAATTTCTGTTATTGTGAGTCAAATCTTAGTAATATGATATGAGATAAATCGAGCTAACAAGGATTTGGAAAATGGTGGCTCATCATAGAAATTAGGGTTGCGCGTCTTCGAAGTTATGAGTATGGCGTAAGTTTACAACAAATTAACGCATTAACCGAACAAAACGGAACAGGTTGTATTGCTCTTGGATAAAGAAAATTAGAAAAGGATTAAAGAGCTTTAACAATAAATTAGTATAAATACTTCAAAGATAGTTCGTGCTCGTACAAACAAGGGCCATTAGCCACAGCGGCAGCTTGAGGGTCAAAACTTTTTCAATTGTACTTAAATATACATAAAATACAGTTTTAATACTAAATTTGTCGTTTTCGTATAAATCAATTTCGGCGCACGGAAGTGGGAGAATTTATGTTAAACAACAATAAATTAAACCCACCACATGGGTAGCTGGGAAAAGTTGTAAGAAATTGTAATTTAACAATGCAATTTAAAATTGTATATGCAATTAATACTATAAAACTATAGTCTAAAGTTTCTCTCACCAGACCCAGTTAAGAATAACTGAAGATGCTTTTTGCTCACTGAGGAAATTAATTTAATTGTCATAAACAAGTATTTTTATAAGAAACGAAAATAATGTAATACGGCGTACCGCACCAAAATGCTTATTTTTGTAGTTTACAAATGCGTCCATGCTTCCATGTGAGCGAATGTCCCCATCTCCAGTTATTATTATCAAAAATTTCTTAGCAATAAGCAGCCAACAGAATTTTCTATTTTATATTGCGAAAAAGGTAAATCTGATGATAAATGTGTACATTTAATTATCTCTGTATCGTACATTTTCATGTGACCAAATGCATGATTAACCAGTATCAGCATTGTTACTGTCGGTCTAATCTGATATACTCATTACTCTTATCCTTAAACTTTTCAGATTATGTCTACTAATAGATTATGTTCTTTTAATTACATTGTATAGTTTGTAAGTATACTATAACCCTTATTGCATTGCAATTAGATTATTTAAGTACTGTGAGAAATTTATTTCATCGCCTAAAAATTGTTGAACTACAAAAAAAAAAAAAAAA
>Ga0041059_1001834_pt1 | contig 16518 bp, 8 predicted proteins | sample AraColnosormetaG_FD_56232 | JGI IMG/M metagenome (GOLD analysis project Ga0041059, IMG submission 56232) | Arabidopsis roots microbial communities from North Carolina, USA - Col MF nosort | ecosystem: Host-associated > Plants > Roots > Unclassified | place: USA: North Carolina | collected 2013-09-02
GGTACCCGAATACAAATGTAACCTAAATATATTAGTTATATATATATTTGTAATACCTCAAACACCCAAAATTAAAATTATAAATCCGATTATACTAGATTCTTTTAGTAATTCATATACATTTGGATATATTTGGGATAAAAGTAACAAATGTTATAGTTTTCTTTTAGGTAATTTAAGTATTTTGTTTACATTTGGTTATATTTGTATAAAAAGTAACAAATATATTTACGGGCAATCGGGTATTTCGGGTAGATTTGGGTATATATGAGTAAAAAACCCGAATCCAACCCGAACCCAAAAATATTTTGGGTATTTTTGGTTATTTTTACATTTTTACTAAAATAACCGAACCGACCCGAAACCGAACCGAAACCGAACTGAATTTTTAGAATACCCGAATGGTTCTCAACCTCTTACCCGAATAGACCCGATACCCGGAAAAAAAGAACCGAACCCGAACGGGTACCCGAATGCCCACGCCTATCTAAGATATGTGTTATTTTATTTGAATTTCAAAGGTTTGAGCTATAAGGATATGATTATATAGATGGTCAGTGATGTTTAGATTTTAGTGCATTATATACAAAGTAAACTGGGTCTCATAATTATTTTACAAACAAATTACTGTACAGAATCAATCGAGTTTTACCAGCCGCTATTACGAGCTCGTGGCAAGCAGCTCCAAACGCCATAGCAAGAGACATCGCTAAGAGTGTTACTGGTGATGAATATCGTCAATGAAGTAAAGAGAAAATGTCTAACAAAAACACTGAAATATAAACCCTCTTCTAGTCCTTGGTGAACTAGTGATGTTGGTCGTGGTGGAGCAAACATAAGTAACTCTCAGTTTAGTCTCCTCAACTACATGCCCTGATTCTTTGCTAAACTGCAAAGTTGCTCATCAGAAAAAAACGAAACAAATGCTTTAAGGAACCAAAAGCCAAAGTGTGAATTATTCATCAAATCAACAATGTGAATCAGTACCATCTCACGAGTAACTTCTTTGGCTGTGACTCCAGGACTAGCCAGTACACTTTGAATCATAAACTTTTCAAAGCTCTGCATATCAGAAGGAACTTCCTTTTGAGCTTGCATGGTCACTAGACAAACAACAAATAAAGATTCATCAAATTCCTAGTCCAAGAACAAGTTTGGCAGTTGAAGGGGGAAAAAAAGTTTCCCCAAGAAAACGATTAGAGAACGGACCAAGAACTTTACAAGTCGACTTTGGAAGAATAAGTCCATAATTAGGCCTAACGCAATAGTTGTTCCGATTTGTCGTCTTAACCTCAAATAAAATAAAGAGAATCACGAGAAACCTTAGAAACACGAGATAATCACGACAATTTAATGACTCGGAAAACTTTGTTTTACCTTAAAGGCCACGTTATTGTCTGTCTTGTTCGTCAAGTAAAGAGAGCAAGACATCTGCTTCTTCAATTCAACTACATCAACTCAGCCAAGTGAATAGCGAAATTTAATAGTAAACCATAACTCAACAAAATCTGGTTATGGACAAGAAAGACATGCAAAATCAGGGAAAACAAGAAAAAGTCAAAAAAAAAACTTACAAGGGAATTGAAGATACATAGGCTCGATTTCGAGAAGCTCGTTGTTACTCATCTTGAGAAGATCGCCGGAGATTCAAACTTTTCCGATCGAGAGAGGGAGAGGGAGAGAGATCGAATGAAGAGAGTCGGAAAAATCGTTATTTGTCTTGTTACGACAAGGGTAAAAATTGTCTGTTCAACTAAAACTGAAACATTCTTTGAAAAGTTCCATGTTGAATAATCAGCTAAACCATTTGTTACGACTACTACTATTATATTATTATAAGTTTTGCAAATTAAAACCTCTACCAATTTCCCTTCTCCTTCCGAGTCCACTAAGTAGCTTCTCGCGCAAGAATCATTTTTAAAAAAATATAATAATTTAATTGTAGACTTGTGGTTAATAACATGAACATCGGAAAAAATCAAAATCTTAAAGGTTAAGATAAAAGAAGCTCAAAATCGACAAAAGAACTATGCGGATAAGCGTCGGAGAGAGTTTGGAGTTTTCGGTTGGAGATATGGTTTATTCTAAAATATGTTTTTAAAAAGAAAAGACATAACTACTAATGTTAATTTTGTGAAACCCAATGGTAAAAGGTTTAAAGACTTTTAGACTAGAGAGAAATCTAATCTAAGTGAGGTTAGTAGGAGATCTAAGTGTGGCAGGGAAACTACACTTTATGAAGTGTCTATACTCTATTCGTTATTCTTATTCAACTTTTAACCCGTGCAAAATCTTGAAACAAAACAAAACAAAGAAAAATCATTTGACCTCTATTAACGATCCGAAAATTTATATTGAGGAACCAATGATACTTTCTTAAAATAAAATTTAAGAGCTTGATTAAGTTTTTTGATCTTCATTAGCTATCTATAAGATAGTCACTAGCTAGCTATCTTTTATTAGTGATAGTAACAAAACAAGTAAAGACAGCTACGAAGATTATTAGAAAAACCTTAAGATGATTAAATTTGAAACGTACGAGTATTTGAACTCCACTGAGCTAGACGTTAAGAAACAAAAAGAAAGAGTCAAGTGAGAACTAATGTTGCTTTCGTCTTCTTGAAACAATCTCCGACGCCCAAGCCTTGCCTATATTAGTCTGGAACTTCCCTGAATCAAACAGTAACAAGCTTAAAGCCTTCAACCATATTCAGATTATCTATTTAGAGTATAATGACATACAACAAAAATTACCTGCTGTTGATTGGAAAAACTCTTCTAGATCTTTCCCTTGATCTGCGTTAAATAGCAAACAAAAAACAATATGAGTATTAGTTTCTGCTAAATCTCTTATCGAAAGAGAGTTTCTTTTATTGGTCATTCATTACCTTGTTCATATTCCAAAGCTTGTAGTATCAGCTCAACTTTATCGAAATCTTTAACAACTTTGGCTTCAGGTGAAGAGTTCTCTTCGTATTCTCTCCAAAGCTCAGCGATTTCTTTTGCTGCAATTACGATATATACATTTTTAGAAGTGATGATAAGTGTTATACAAATGAGCATAAGAAGGTCGAACGAAGATACATAAGGTATTTCAACAATAGAAGAGAAACAGACCTCTTTCGCCTCCACCCAAGAGTTTGCACATGTGCTCAAGTGCTTCGCTTTCTCTTCGGTTTTTCTCTTCTTTAGATATCCCACAAGAAGGTGTAATGTCTCCTACAATGGCTGCTCAACAACAACTCGACTAAATAACTCGTGATTAAGAAAATCGATGATTAAAAATCTCTAAAAGTGAAAGAACTAACCTTCTGCAATATCATGAACAATCGCCATTTTCATGCATCTATAGAAAGAAAAGTATGTATATAAGAAGAGTTTTTTCACAGCAGTTGAAACTTGAAAAGAGAGAAGCAAGCAAGAAACTTACTTGTCTCTGTTAACACCGGGGATATCTGAAGAAATTAGAGCCATAAGACCCATCCGATACATGTGATCCGCTATAGATTCTGGATCTTTCACATCTCTCTTAATCCATCCAGCTCTTGGAGTTGTCTATTTGATATAAAAAGATGGTTTACCAAACGATACAGCACACAAACTCTATCGTTAAATCAGCAAACAAAAACTCACTTGATTCACAAAAAAGTAAAACACATGACAAACTTCACATCTTCAAGGATTTAGTAATCACAGACCATTAATCACATAAACTTGAAATCATTTCATTCCCCTAAACGAATTCTACAATCCGTCAACAGATGCAGCCAAGCTTGACAATGTTTCATTTCCGTAACAATCCACTATACATTCCAATACAATCCATTAAGCACGAAACGTTTCAAGCTATCTCCACACAGATCCATCATAACATTGATAACAAACATCCACACAAATCTAAAAAACAAATGATCTTATATAAACAGTTACAATGCATTGAGTTTCTACAATCCATCACCAGAATAATCTCCATTCTTAACACAGATCCAATCTTACATTGGTAAAAAACATCCACATAAATCTAAACAATGCGTTAGAGGTTTCAAACCAACATCTGTATCAAATTCTAGGTTCCATAGACAAAAGTTACGAGTAGAAATAGTTCATTGACAGAAACCACCGCGAAAACTAACCAGATTCACATAAAAACTTCACATCTACACAGTAACAACAAAGCTTGAAATCGTTTCATTGCACAAACGAATTTACAGATTCCAATACAATCCATCAACAAGAACATCAAAAGTAACTACATAGCTTGAAATCGTTTCATTTCCCTAACGAAATCAGATTTCCACACAATCCATCAACAAGAACAATCGCATCATCTAACCAACATTGCGTTGTATAATCACACAAAACCACCGGATCTTAGCGAAAATGTAAGGCGGATCAATCAAAGCTTACCTTGAGACGAGTACAGAGAGAGAGGAAATCAATGGCGGAAGAAGCGGACGAAGAAGAAGAAGAAGAGGGAACAGCCGCGACATTAGGAGGAGAAGAGACGGAACCATCTCCGGATTGAGGGGAATCGGAAGCCATGCAGTGAATAGCTCGATTAGGAGAAGAAGCACCGGCGGCGGAGTAAGTAAATCGGATATGAGAACGAGTGAAAGAAGGAACGAGGAAGACGAGAGATAGTGATTTGCAGAAGAAGACTCGATTCACATTCTTCATCTTTCTTTTTTTTTCTTTGCTTTATCTTTCTTCGTGTTTTGGGAATCGTGTTTGTTTACTTTGTTACCTTAACTGTTTCGTCGTTTCGATTAGTTTTGTTTCCTCTGGAGACTTTTATTGGGCCTTTTATTATATGAAGACCCAATAGTGTAGTGGGTCTTGAATTCCGAATCATTGGAAAAAAGAAAATAAGTCCCTTCACTTGGTTGATCTGGACAGCGTTTGCTTGAAGACAAGCAAACTATCTAGGTTCGGGTCATGAGTTTCGTGGGGCTAACATCAAATCAGGGGAAAAACGTATTTTCATATCTAGGTTTGGTCAAGAGTTTATAACAACATCGTTTTAAGTGTTAGAATTAAAATTTTATAGAGTTGTACAAAAAAATTAGGTCTCGAACTCATGATAGTTGTCGATCAAATGTTAATAAGCTGCCTAAATGAGTGAAACGTCGTGGCTTCAATATCTGATTTTTACAAAATTTTGTATAACTTTAATTCTAACATTTAACACGATGTCGTTTTGAAGTATAACATCAAATACATGTCATTTGACTCAGCAACTGTAACAGTTGACTAATACTCGTTATTTACGATTTTGAATTAAGCACTAAATGTAAAGTTTAGCTATAAAATTCAAATGTTTTTGGAGTTTGGGTATGAATTCATCCTTCAAATTTGTTTTGGTATGAAAATACACTTTGTAAATTGTTCGGGTATAAAAAAACCCTTGTCCCAGAAAATAAGAGTATGGTTTTTGAATTTCTAATTCTCTGTTTTTTTTTTCTACTTTTATTTGGAAAGTCTTATTCAAGGTTCTTGTGTGTTCAGGTTTGTTGATTTGGACCACCTCACTCGGTTTCTTCTAGGAGTTGATGCTCTGAAGTTTATGATCATATTCCTGATATCATCAGAGTGCAAGATTCCTCAAAGTAGTACTTACTACTAGAAAAGTTGATGGTACATTACTAATTAGTTTGTTACTATCATATTATGTGATATGATGATATTTAATATAATAAAGTAAAGTTTCCACAAAACTCAAGCTATGAGAAGCTAACCGTCACATTTTTTTCAAACTTAAATAAACTAATATCTATTTTAGTTAGTGTTATTCACATAATTATACTTATAAGCTACATATAAGAAAATATTTAGTAGGTAAATATTTTTTCTACGGATGTATCAAAGGTAAAAATATCAAAAATGTGTCAGTTTTCAAATTTAGGACGAAAAAACTTAAACTTTCAAAATATCATTAAATCACAATTTTTTTTTTGAATTTTTTAATATAGTAGCCTCGGATTGACTGATTATTGTTTGTACAAAATTTTGGTGTCTCGTTTTCTCTTTGCATATGCAATGTGTCACATGGATGTCTTATGTGGATTTGATACTGATATGTTGTAACGTGATTGGTCATTTACCTAAAAAGTGAAATTTTTCTCAAACAATGATCTAAATTGAAATATAGTCGGACTTTTTTTTTATGCTAAGAATATAAATATTTCATATGTAAATTAGGAGAATGGATTAAATTTTTAGGTAACACTTAATGTATTAAATCCATTCTCCTAATTTACATATGTTAATATTTACAATATTATCTTCTATTTATCATTTTTAATTTAATCAAGTTATTCAAATCTATTTATTTTTTTGTCAAAATTTCAAATCTTATTAATATAAAAAATTATTTGAGAAATTATCATAAAACAATCTAATTAATATGCATTATTATTGGATAACGATTTTTGGTATTTAAAACAATCTAGTTCACTTAAATCTATGATAGATTGTTTTAAATACCAAAAATCGTTATCCAATAATAATGTATATTACAAATTTAAAATAGTGCTTCAAAGGAATCCAACAAGAAAAATAAAAAACAACACAAGTACACAACAACAATAACAACGCAAGTAGGTTAGGTACTTAGGTAGCAATGCATGCAGCCTGATTCAAACGATCTACATATGTTTTTAAATAAAAGATCATGTCATTTGATTCTTCCCATTGTCTATTTTCTATAATAAGTAGGTTAGGTATCAACGCAGCCTCCAAAAGCATAAAAACAAATTGCAAATTTTCCAGTGGCATATGTATATATTAGTCACTTGAATTTCATTAAATAAAATACGAGTAGAAACGTTGACAAATATTACGAGTAAACAAAAACAAATTGGACTTTGGAAGCCTTTACATTTTGCTCACGCAAGTAAAAACAAAAGGAAAAAGAAATACTCAATTATTTGACATAGTAGAAATAAGATATTCATATGAAAGTGAAAGCCATTTGATCTTTCAAAGGTTTAATGGTTTTATATTAGGCTAAGGTATGCTTTTCAAACAATTGTTTAACTAAAAAAACTGTAGATACAAAAAAATAATCATAATTTCAGCATATTGCAAATAAGATTGTTTGTTGTGTATTACAATTTACAAATAAAATTATATATCGTAAGTTTATAACCATAAACAGAATCTGTCTTTAATTTTTTAGAAGGTCACAACTGAGGAAAGAAAATAAAAGTTTTTTTAATGATTTATAAAAATTACAAAAGTTAAGAAATTTCAAAATAAAAATGTGGTAAACAAAACTTCTTTTATTTGTTAAGACATTGCTATAATTTTTTTTCTTATTAATTATTTAGTTATACTGAAATTAAATTTTATATAATTAGCTGCAAACTCATAATTACTTAACTTAGTCTAAAAACCAGTTATGGTCATAAACTATATATTATGAGAAAATTAGTCAGTCTTACTTTTTTTTATGAAATTATTTCATTGCAAGTTATATTCAATCTATAGATAATGAATATTTATTTAATAATCATGATAAGATAAGATCAAATATAGAAGAAAATATACACAAGAGAAAAAAACTAAATAAAAAGTATAATTAAATAAGTACAAGTCATTATCCAAAAATATCCACCACTCGCGTAAAAGCGCGTGGAAGTTAAAAAGTCATTCTCCTAAATGAACCAAGTCTTCAAGTCTCAACTACTTCCTAAAGACAATTAGAAATTTAGAACCAAAACAAACGAAACTTCTCTGCAATAGCCTTCTCCAAATTTCCTCACTTTCACGCGTTTCAGTCTTCTCTATATAAACTTGTTTCATCAACCCATCAAAATCCCACTCAAATTCTGTTTCAGTGTTCTTCAAATTCTCAATCTTTCTCTCAATTCATCTAAAGGGTTCCTCAAAGTTTCAATCTTTCTCTCTGAATCTAAACCATGGCTCGTTGTAGCAACAATCTCGTAGGGATACTCAATTTCCTAGTATTTCTTCTCTCGATCCCAATCTTAGCTGGTGGAATCTGGCTAAGCCAAAAAGGGTCAACAGAGTGTGAAAGATTCCTAGACAAACCAGTGATTGCTCTTGGTGTTTTCCTTATGGTTGTAGCAATAGCTGGTCTAATAGGTTCATGTTGTAGAGTCACATGGCTTCTTTGGGTTTATCTCTTTGTCATGTTCCTTTTGATTCTCCTTGTGTTCTGTATAACAGTTTTTGCCTTTGTTGTTACTAACAAAGGAGCTGGTGAAGCTATTGAAGGAAAAGGTTATAAAGAGTATAAACTTGGTGATTACTCTACTTGGTTACAGAAACGTGTTGAGAATGGTAAAAATTGGAATAAGATTAGGAGTTGTCTTGTGGAGAGCAAAGTTTGTTCTAAGCTTGAAGCCAAGTTTGTTAATGTTCCTGTCAATAGTTTCTACAAGGAACATCTTACTGCTCTTCAGGTAAAAATTTTGACTTTGATGTGATTTTAAAGTTTTGTAACTTTTTTTTTAGGGTTTTTAGTGAATTGTGTGATTGAGAACTTAGAAAGAGATTGAGCTTTTTGATCCTTTAAAAGTTCTCTTTTTGTGATCTAAGAACTTTTGATTTTGACTTGAACACAAAAGCCTTACCTTGAACACAAAGTTTCAACCTTTTTCTAATTTGAGAATCATGAATTATGAATCTGACCCATAGACATATGTTTTAGTTTTGAACTTCGATGCATATCAATATGTTGTTCTCCTTTTGTTAAGGTTTTACTGAATTACCTACAAAAGTTTGTTGAATTGCTAACAAAAAATTGTTCTAATTCTTGAAAAAAGATTTGACCTTTTTGATCCATAAAGTTCTCTTTTTTAGTGATCTCTTATAAAAATCCATTTTTCTAGTCAAAAACTTTACTTTTTGATTAAAAGTTTCAACCTTTTAAAACTGAGAATCATTAAACATGAGATCCAGGACCAGATTCTTACTTAAGATGCAAGCAATTTTGTAACTAAAGTTCTGCTCTGTTCTTAGCACTTTTATATGAATTTTGTTTGTTTGATAGTTTCTAAAGCTGAATCTTTGTGAACTTTTACTCTTTCTTAAGGCTATAACGTTAACTAACGAATCTTTGTTTTGTGTTACAGTCTGGTTGCTGCAAACCTTCAGATGAATGTGGTTTCGAGTACGTAAACCCAACAACCTGGACCAAGAACACAACGGGAACACACACTAATCCAGACTGCCAAACCTGGGACAACGCAAAAGAAAAGCTCTGCTTCGATTGTCAATCTTGTAAAGCGGGTCTACTCGACAACGTCAAAAGCGCTTGGAAGAAAGTTGCAATCGTTAACATCGTCTTCCTTGTCTTCCTCATCATTGTCTACTCTGTTGGTTGCTGTGCTTTCAGGAACAACAAGAGGGATGACAGTTATTCCCGTACCTACGGATATAAGCCTTGAACATAGTTTATCGGGTTTTAGGACAGAGATTCGTTGATACATTGTTGGAGTTTGGTTTTATGTTTGATGATTTTTATCTTTGGTGTTTTGATGAGACCTATTGCTTGTACAGCTCACTTATGAGACTATTATCAGTATGTTCTGCCTTTTGGGCTAAACCTTGATATTGATTTATTATATGCTTTTATTAGTTTATTGTTTCTCTATTCATATCATGTTCTTTTGTTCTTCTCCTTGAGGAACAGAGAAGCCACATTTGTGACAATGACTATACACTGAGCTGGAGAGAAGAACCAAAACATTAAGATAATAGTCTCAGAGAAACAATGTAATAACACATCAAACATAATGAAGAAGGGTTCTTGATACATTGACTAGTCTCTCAGAGATTGATCAAGCTGAGATCACCTCACATACATCATCATCTGAGATCACCTCAAGAGGGTAATCATGAAGTCCCATTATGGAGACAGTGAGAAGCATCTCGGTCGGTTTGATAAGCTTGAACGTGCAAACATCTCAGACCACTAAACCTAAATCTTTCACCAAACGAATCCATCAAGCAATAAATCTTGACTGTATAAAACCAATGACCTTATACATAACATCCCATGACTTGTTCTCTTTCGGATCATGAATCTCTAAAATCGTTGTCTCCTTTGGCATATGCATCTCCTCAAACATCTTCGGGATCCCCTAAATAACAAATTCTTATTGGACTATATAATTCACATTTATATAAACCAAATCTTACACTGTATCTTTGCTTCTCTCTTACCAAGAATGAAAACTTACAATTACAACATTAAGAAGAACGTTTCAGACCTTCGTCGTCTAAGCATCTCCTTACCGTCTATTCAGTAGATGCCCACGCGAAAGCACAGATTTCCTTTGTGCGTAAAGGTAAGAAACTCGTTATTACCTAACCCGTTATGGTTCAAAAACTTGTCCCAGCAACTTTTCTCCATGTAGTAGAAAATTAAGTTTCTTAAGATTTTGATTGGCCATGAGCTTCCCCATGACACTTTCAACACCATTTAGCCAAGAACTCCTTTTCCGAGATACTTTTGATGAAGTTGAGAGAGGAATCGCTCTCTTACGACATAATTTTAGGTTTATGGAATTTTTGGCCGAACTTGTCATAGTCTAGTCTAGTGGTAAATCGTTTTGGGACAGGAGAATAGACATTTCTGCCCCGAGTTTGATTCCTATAGTCCAGGAATGGATTAACCTAGAGCATAGTGGGCTGCCTCTCGCTAAGTCGAACCCTTGGATTAGTCGGGTCCGATGGTTATATTAGTTTGTCCTAATAAAGAAAGTTTAACCTTGGTTTTTTTAATCCAATAAAGTAAGTAAAAACTATAACAATAATAATAATAATGACGATAGGTTTGGGGTTAAGTAAGTTTAACATGCAATTTTTGGTTATAAGCCAAAAAATGGAATATTTTTAAAAAATTAACGAGGAATACAAATTTGTGGCTGGGATATGAACGTACATAGCCTTTTTAGAAATATGTATTTTGTCAAACAAACAAATAATCAGTTCTAATTCCATCATTAAAAAAAAAGAACCGAATACACCAAAAAAAATATTTCTTCGGCTCAAGAGCCTAGTACTTAAAGAACATTAAGGTTTAAAAGGTGAAGCGGACTAAAACAAAAAAAAGTAGGAGGATCTGAATGCAATCAGCGTGAGACTACAAGCGATTCCAACAACAAGCTCCATAACAAAGCATCCACCACTCCACAAGTTATAATCAAGGCGATTGATCGACTGATTCGTGACACAATTCTCACCAAACGAAAGCACAAAACTATGGTGACCTAATGCAAAGTTGGCTCACCCTTGAATGATCTTTCAAAATTATCCTAGGTTCTTCTTGCTTTTTAGCATTTTTGGTAAGGAATAACTTTCATGGTAAGCTCTTTTTGTAAATTTTACAAAATCTCTCATTCCTTAATGAAATTCAAATTCATAATAAATAAATAAAAACCCGACAACATTGGCAGTGCTTCATTCCAGATGCGTGATTCACAACACAAATGCTTATAAATGAAAATTTTTTATGCTAAGTCTGAACTGGAGGATTCTTACACTAAAAAATCAAATCCATATAAATAAAATAAAAAATAAACCCGACATAAAAAGAATTCTTGTGGCAAAAAAATGTAAATATTCATTAAAATAAAAACGGTTTAGGTTTACAATCTTGGATTGTAAGCCTAAAAAGGACGTAAAGTTGTATTAAGTGAAGTAAATATTGCGTGTTAATGAAGATTAGTGCTTAAAAGTTTTTAAAGGAAACGTGCAGAGAAGATGAAATTGTCTCTCACGAGGTCCATGTTTTTTGGGTTCTGCTTTCTTTTACGTAATTGAGGACATGAAGATTAGACGTCTTCCTTCTTTAATCGGCAACAACTAGAGGTTACGGGAAGATATCATCACTCTCAAGTCCGGTTTGGTTTATCAGAGGATTTGTTTTCTTGACTTAATTTGAGATTTGGTTTAATATAATGTAGTAAGTGATTAGTCATATATATGTGACATAACTTCAGTATCACATTTATCTAAACATAAACTCATACAAATTAGTTAATTAAGATTACCAAATATAAAAGGTTAAATCCAAATCAAATGAAATTTATTCTTATTAACATTGATGTAAAATAAACAAAATTTACAATAAGATTGGTAAACAAACTTGCATGGTGATTTTTTTTTTATCTCTATATCAACCAATATTGAACACATTTCTTGGGTTGCCAAGACGTTTCAAACTTTTGGCCCCATAAACTCTTTCCCCAACCCCAAGTAAATTTAGTTGTTTTCCCTGCACCAAACTCGAATGCATCATGATCTTGAGTAGCCAAAATATTTGGAACCGACTCGAAAACCAAAATTTTCTTAGTTTTAAACCGATCTTAAAGAGTACACACATTAAGTAAACCAAACGAAAGATTACCAAGATCCCACGAAAAGCCGTTAAGTTTTTTTTTTGTATACATTAGTCACGTTATCATCAGTTGACATAGATCATCTCCCTATAAATAAGACAACCGGGACAAATAACCCGAGATAGAAATTTTGATTTGATTTTGATGAAAAATGGAACCACAAATTCTTTTTCTCTATCTCTCACTCTTCATTCTCTCCCTAAACTTCTTCTTCACGAATCTTAAACCAAGGCTAGTCCGCCTCTTCCAGCCTTCTTTAGAATCTCGTGTCAAGACCGCTCTTTTATCCCGAAAGGAAGTAGCCGCGTTTCTTGATTCTCCCATTGTCGAAGACGAAGAAGGCGAAGAAAGAGAAGAGGAAGAAGAAGGAGGTATCGTTTCAAATGCCAACTTTACGTTTGAGTTTGATCCATACATGATGAGCAAAGCCGAATCAGTGAACAAAGCTCTAGAAGAAGCAATTCCAGTCGGAGAGCCACTCAAGATTCATGAAGCCATGCGATACGCGATTCTTGCGGCTGGAAAACGTGTTAGGCCAATACTCTGCCTTGCTTCTTGCGAGCTAGTAGGTGGCCAAGAAAATGCGGCAATGCCCGCCGCTTGTGCGGTTGAGATGATCCACACGATGTCTCTAATCAAAGACGATTTGCCTTGTATGGACAACGACGATTTGCGTCGTGGAAAGCCCACGACGCACAAAGTCTACGGCGAAGGAGTTGCCATTCTCTCTGGTGGGGCTCTCTTGTCTCTTGCCTTTGAGCACATGACCACCGCTGAAATATCCTCGGAGAGAATGGTTTGGGCGGTGAGAGAATTGGCTAGGTCTATTGGGACAAGAGGTTTAGTCGCGGGACAAGCGATGGATATAAGCAGTGAAGGTTTGGACTTAAACGAGGTCGGATTAGAGCATTTGGAGTTTATCCATGTTCATAAAACCGCGGTTTTGTTGGAAACTGCCGCGGTTCTTGGCGCCATAATTGGTGGTGGATCTGATGAAGAGATTGAAAGTGTGAGAAAGTTTGCAAGGTGCATTGGATTGTTGTTTCAGGTGGTGGATGATATTTTGGACGAGACGAAGTCGTCGGAGGAATTGGGAAAAACCGCCGGGAAAGATCAGCTCGCCGGAAAGCTAACGTATCCAAAGTTGATAGGGTTGGAGAAATCGAAAGAATTTGTTAAGAGATTGACGAAAGATGCACGGCAACATCTTCAAGGGTTTAGTTCTGAAAAGGTTGCTCCTTTAGTAGCTCTTACTACTTTTATTGCTAATAGAAATAAGTGATTATATATTTGTTTTGTTTGTGTGTGTTGGGTTTATGTATACATGCTAAAGTAGTGTGTTCCCTTATTTTTAAGTGTAACCACATTTTAAGATGTTTATTAATGAATATTTAAAAATGTACATAATTTTTATAACATGCATGTAAAGAAACTCAAACGAAAATATATCACACTCAAAGAAACAAAACTACAATATGAGACATATATCTAAATCTAATATGGACGTAGCAGTGGACGGTTATATTTTGTGGAGGCTGATTATCTTCTCTCGTGTTATCGACATCTTGGTGTGGTACTAACAACAAGTAAACTAAAGAGCTTTACCAAAACAAAAAAAAGGCCCATTCCAAATTTTAGAACAGGGCCAAATATTCTGATTGAGCCGCCCCTGTGTGTAAAGTGTAACGCGTGAGACCAAGGTTTTACTAGAAAATGTTCAAAAGAATATTGTGTTTCAAGGATTCAAATGTTTTGGATTCTAACGTAAAATGATGTAACCATTGAAAATGTTGAAATGTTTTGTGTACACAAAAACTAGATTTCCTTTATAAACAAGTTTTAAGATCTTGAATAATTTGGTATTTGGTACCAATTAGTCGGTCTTCTAAGAAAGACCGCCAAAAACACTCTGGTCCAGAATTAGTTATGGTTCAGGGTGTTTCACTTCTCCTTGGATTCCTTTATTAATCAGAAGAGCCATCATCGACTTTGATAGCTTTAATGAAGGGAACAATTCCGGGTCCGCACGACTCTTAAGGTTTTTTCGAATCTTTAGAGTAGCTCGTTTGGTGAACCTCCCATTTGTTGTGCATAGTCTCAAGCTTGCACTGTCCACTCCTTACTGGTTGAGAGACGGTCATTGGATATTGACCGTTTTGGCATGAATGAAAATAAGAAAATGATGGTGTAGATCATAGACTATCCTAATCTTTATCACCATAAATCCATAATCATATTTGTTACATAACTATAATCCTAACCAAAGTAAAATATATTTTGCCACCAATCCAATGGCCGAGCCCATCCATTTCGCCACTAGGTAGAGTTTAAAAGTATAACACCAAACTTCTTTAAAAATTCAACTTGGACACGAATCTTCGTACATTAGATTTTAACGATCAAGAATCCATTTGCTGTCTTTGTATGTGACCTAATGTCCTAAACATGTTCCCATTTTTATGTTGTTGTTGATAAAATAGAAATTAATGAATGGTGTACAATTAAATGGTTAATTGTATCCATCCGTTTTGGAGTTCCCGTGTCTTAAGGTAATGGAACAAGCAATGTGAAGCTTTGGATGATGTTCTTAATTAATTTCATATGTTATCTTTGATTTTCATAATGTTTGTTTTTGTTATCCATATAGTTTGTTATACATTGTGATGTGTATCTCTATTAAAAGAATGCAGTGAATTCGACTTATAAAGAAAAGACAAAAAACAGATCGATTACTCTTTACGGTATTGATGCTAGAAGCCAAGGGATATTCCCTTCCATAATATATATGTTTACAAGAATAATTTGTCGTGTTATCTCATAAAAATATGCTTTTCTGACGCTATCTTGGATCGGAAATCATTTGTATATATCAATTTGTTGGAAAAAAAACTAAATTAATAAAGAGATAGTAATTTTACATTTTGGTCACCGAAATAATTCTACAGGTTATGCTTTTTTTTTTAGAATAATGACAAAAGAAACATCATGCAACGAACAAAAAATATTATGATCTAATCTAATATAGTTATCCAAAATAATTCAATCCCTAACCCTAAGTGAAAGATTATATATTCTATTTTCAGCAAAGCCTTATAACTATTCTTGTAAATAAATCTAACCTATATAAGTTGAACAAAAATTTGAAATTTTAATAAGAGACAAGAAAACAAATTATCAAATGAAAATGGACGAACGCTCTTGATTTGTCGCAACATTCTTTACTAGTCCACACACGTCCAAGCTTATGGTGACAATTTTCTTAAGTATCACTTGTGTTATTGATTTGGAAAGGTCAGCAGGCAAAACGTAGTAAAATTTATAACTGAATCATAAATCTTGATCACTAAAACTTAAATCGTTGAACCTAACATTAATATAACAAAATGGTCTATTTTCTAAAATTTGATACATTCAACATAGTCTTTTTATTTAGAAATTGTAGAATAGTCAGTTAACCCATAACTTAGCTTACCTCTTACATTATAAATTGATAATAGTACCCTTTTTGTGCAAAACAAAATAATAATAGTATTTGGATGTATATCAGCTATCAGCATTGGTTGGGTCTAATTATTTAAGTGGCCACTTGCTGGCATCACCATTAGCACCAAGTCAGTGTTGGTATTGTAATCATATTAAGCACTACTTCTTAGGCATAATTGACCACTTCTATCTAATTAAGTAAATTATTGTTTTTTCAAACCAATTTGCTAATGTAATAAATTTGGATTTCTGTTTTTTGCCAAACTATTTGTCAAATTTGTGGACATTGCTTGTCACCTTCCAATAAGTTTGTAACTAGTGGCTGCAATACTATGCATGTGTCAGTATATAACTTGTTTAGTACTCTAATAATTTTACCAAATTGTTAATTATAGCTCCCCAACAATCGGGAGACTTCTTAAAGCTTGACGAACATATGCCGAAAGTATAAACGACAAATAGCGATCATTCAAATAACGTTTTCTTTGAAATAAACACGTTACCGACCATATGGTGATAAAATCGTATGTAACAAATAATGTTATACATATTTTTATGTTTTGTACAAATAACATGAGATTTCGAGTATATTATAAAATTATAACAACATGTTTGAAATCAATTAAAAAGTATATTTTTTGCAAAAAAAAAAAAACTCTAAAAA
>Ga0041059_1001835_pt1 | contig 16518 bp, 19 predicted proteins | sample AraColnosormetaG_FD_56232 | JGI IMG/M metagenome (GOLD analysis project Ga0041059, IMG submission 56232) | Arabidopsis roots microbial communities from North Carolina, USA - Col MF nosort | ecosystem: Host-associated > Plants > Roots > Unclassified | place: USA: North Carolina | collected...
CCATTATGCAATACATAAGCAAGGATGTACCTTTTATCTACTATATATGAATAACGTGCTTTACACAACTCTCATCCATCACATCGGCTCTACTTTGAATAAAGAATTTGAGTCACTATCAAACCAGATATTCAATTTCATGACAGAAACATGTCAAAGAGATAGACACACATCAAGTACTCACAGGAAACACAACAATAGATATATAACACCAGAATTTTATTGCTCCCAAAGTAACTCATTGCCTGTAGTATCCTCCACCTTGGTGAGGAGGTTGGTATGGGCTCTGGCCGGGATAAGGAGGCCGAGGCTGCTGTCCCTGCGGATCATAGTAAGAGCCTTGTTGCCATGATGGATGAGGCTGTTGCTGTGCCTGAGGAGGGTATGGTTGTGGCGCCTGGCCATGAGGAGTATGGTATGGGGGAGGTGGACCGTAGGGTGGGATAGAGTAGCCAGGCCTTGACATCTGCTCAGGCGGTCTATAGTATGGTGCATGTGGGTGAGGATGAGATGGATTCTGAGTTTCTGGTGGAGGAGGCGGACTTGAAGCCGTTGGTTGATGCACAGATGGGTATGGGCCGGAGCTTCTATGATCCTGAAAACTCAAACCAGACATCTGTCGTTGCACATCTTCAATCATATCTCGGCACTGGATACTCCTTGTCATCACAAAATCACTGCACTGCTGCTTCACATTCGTGATTGCATCCTATTGAGACCAACAAAGACAATGTCTCAGATTGCAGGAAAGTTATTTCGTATCTTCAATGGAGTGTAAAATCAGAATAGAAGAACCATCCCGGACAAGTGGCATAATCTAGACAAGCTTTGACAGTGAAGAGCTTACTACTATATAGAGAAAAGAAACTCACTTGGAGAGTGACATAGAACTTCAGGCCCTCATTGATGTTCTCCTTGATCTCTCGATACTTCATTATTGCAGCTTGAATCTGCTTGTAGCACTTCTCCTTGGATGCTGAACAACAGAGAAACACAGAAAACGAATGTCTGAGAGCAAAAGAACCGAAATACGGGAGCATAAGAAATTCCACTACTTCAAAGCCGAATGTGTCAGTTCTATCATGGATTATACTTCAACCATCGTATAGAATGCAATACAGAAAGTACTTTGATCCATCATGCAAGACAGAAGCTGCTTGCTCACCTTTATAATCTTCAAGATTGAAAATAGTTGAAAACTCTTCATTTTGAGCCTATAATCAAGGAAAGAAACCAATGAGATAGTAGTTGGTTTCTACTAGGAGTGAAACACGATCTCCGGTAGAAGCTAGCACACTCAATTTGCTTGAATATTGATTGATTACAATCACCATACGCCAAAGGATAAAAACCATGATAAAATATGAAAACCACTACAAGGATGGCAAAAAGAGGTAGACCTGAATTTGCATCAATAATTGTTCTTGAACTTCAATGTTTTGGGAAATATCTTCACAAATGTGGTCATACTTTGATATCTCTTTCCTGAACATATCTTCATAGGAGCCTGTTATGGTCATCAGCTTTGGCAGTATGTCATCCTAATACCAAGTATCAAGTAAAAGCCTAATGAGTTTTGACTCCAATTCATACAATAATCAAGAACGAAAATGATGACTAATCAATAGAAAAAATTCACCTTTCTCTTCATCTCTTTGAGCATGTCTTCAAGACCTGCCCGCTGAGCACCAAGATTTTCCAGTTGCCTCTGTGCAAAAAGGGAAGAAAAAAAGTGAGAATAATGGTTCGTGAAAGCACTTTCCAAACACACACTCGCAGCTTCCAAAAGTGATAGAGATTACCAGACTCTGCTTCAAAGTTCCCACAATAGCATCCTCTGTTGCGTCCAGAGACATTATTGGCCTAGCAAGAGTTGGGACAGCAGACTCTATCTGATGAAGAAAAACCGAAAACCACAACATCTATGAATCAGTATACAGATTTAGGTTTGCTATAGCTGACTCAAGTGTGTGATTTGAATAACCTGTACCCAAAGATTTCAGGTACAAGAATAACCAAAATGAAGTTAAGAGACAACTTCCGATAGCAGTTTATGCCCAAGAGGAGAAATATACTAGCATACACAAAATATAGGAAGTACTTACCGGCCGTCGATCAAGAATAGACATGAGGGCGGAGTTATCTCTCACTGATCGCTCAATCTTAACATCACTTTCGCCAGCTTGTTTCAAATTGGCTGCAAACCGATTTAGCCTATCCTGCAAGTTCTTTGTCAGTGTGCTAGATTGAGGCCTAGTCCACCGAGTCCCAAATTGACTTCTGAACTGAGAATCTTCAGTTGCTTCTTTCTGCAAAAGCTCTTCAGTGTGCACCAACAGTTCCTGATTAACCCTCTTCAAATCTCTAAGTTGCTGCAGTTCAGCTTCCAAGCCAGCTGGACCACCACTGATCTGAACAGCTTCTACATCTTCTTTAAGATCAACAGGAAGAGCTGAATTACCATCCACAGCGAGAATAGAATCTGGAAGATCCATCTCTTTGAGCCTAACTCGAGTTAGTTCGCTAGCTTGCTGTAATCTCTCCGCCTGAGTTCTAATTACATCATCGACCATCTCAGTGTATCTAGAGAGAGCCTTTGCACTGCTGTCTGGAACAAGGATTGAAAACATTTTTTCCTTGCTTGCATCCAAAATATCAGTCATGTTCATTGGCTTAACCATTGAGAAGGCGGGAAGTGGAGACAAAGAAGAAGGAGAAGGAACTCTCATGAGGTACACTCTGTCGTTTTCCTTGACAGCCCTATCCAAATTGCCATTAATGCTAGACTCTAGTGTGTTCATCGCTTCTATAAGCTGAGCAGGAGCTCCCCTTGAAGACTTCTTTGCTTCTGCCAAACGGCTGGCTCCACTCCTCAGCCGTGCAATTTCTTCTGCAATTTCCTCTTTCTCGTGCAACTCTTTTCCATATCTAAAGCAAGCTTCACCATAGAAGAGTGCTGCTTTCAGCTGCACATGAGAAATCCAGCCTTTGTCGAAATGATCCTTCAATGGCGAAATGATTAGCGCAGATAAAGCCTCCTCATAAAATATGCCAACCTGATTGCAAGCAGACACAAAGCGCAAATTCAATCGAGATGCATCACCATAAACTAAGCACGTTAATAACAAATATACTCATAATCAATCATGGAAGAATCTATTAAATCTAATTCTAAAAGAGATGCAATCATGATTTGACACTAACCTGCCTAGCAATTTTAGCAGAGACACCAGGAGTACTTCCTTTAGCAATGGTATTTTCAAAGACACATTCCTGCGCCTGCGCCACCATCAACCGTTCCAACATTCCAACACACTCAACCGACACATCCACGGTAGTGCTCGGCCCGATCGTCGCCTTAATGGACTCGTTATCCCTCAAGTGAGCGAACGCCCCTGCTGCAGCCATGAACGCATGTGAAGCCTGACGACGCCCATCGACGGTGGTGCGGTCATGACCGAGTCCAATCTGGCTGTAGCTAGCACCAAGATTGAATAGAACAGCTGCTTTCTCCAAATGAATGTTCTGCTGAGTAGCTTTATGCTTTTGCTTGAAAGCATCGTACCATACGAAAGAGACGGCGTTGACATGATCCTTGTCAGGGGAAATTGGAAATCGCGTCTCCACAAGACAAAGAACTTTGTAATAGGAGATGAGAAGGTCTCGCCGAGCAGCTGGAGAAGGATCGGAAACGCGTTCTATATCGGATCGGAGCTGCTTCAAGGTCTCGAGATCGTCGTCTATAAGCTGAGCCTCGCGCTCAGAGTAGGTGAAAGTAACGTAGTTGCGGAGAGGACGGTAGAGATCAACGGAGCTCGTCTTCTTCTCATGAATGGCGAGCATCAGATTAGAGAGCGAAGAAGAAGCCATGGCGGTTCAAAATCCTCTTCGATCGCTCTTCCGATTTTTCTAATTTTCTTCGATTTTTGGTTTCCTTGATGGATCCTTATTGACTAAGAGAAGATGATCGTGAAGGATCGTGAGAACGACACCAAGTCCTGTGATCTTCTATGAAAACGGCGTGCAGTCTAATTTAGTGGTTAATACAGTCGATCAATGGCTTTTAAGCTTTTTTCCGCGTTAATTAAATGTGGCAACGATGGTGATTTATTTTGTGGAACTTTTCCTAATTAGAAACATGTCTAATTCACAATATTTTTTGGTATAAATCTTCTTGGTATATGTAGAAATTTTCTATTGAAAGTAGAAGAAATATGCAAAGTATATAGAGCATGGACATTAACATGATCACTAATCAAAAAAGAATGTTGTGGTGACAATCAACACAGTAGTATTAATTTTTAAGGGACTACAAAATTCTGTGTGTTTATGAATTAGAGAGGCCTTGAAGAGGACTTTCGTATCAAAAGAATAATGATGTGAAGAAACAGTAAAATTATACGATAATACAAGAACTATATCTGTCAAAAGTTTTTGAGCAGCTTGTCATTTGAGACTCCATCAGCTACAAGCATTGAAGTTATCTCCTGCAACAATACAAATCGAAACAATGATAAAGATACACATCTTCTAAAGCATTTAGGTTCTCATAAACAAAAACAGTGCATACCTCAGCCATTTGTTTCTGTCCGCACAGCACCGCTCCCGTGGCCTTGGGAGCTGATAGCTGTTTAGCCCTTGCAAAAGCAGCCTATACAACACATTATGTATATATTAGTTTGATCCACATTGAGTTACAGCAGACTTGACTAAGGAGCACGTTTCTCAATCTCACCTGCACATATCCAGTTTCCCCTTTCCACCCATCATCTGGCTGTGATAATACCGGCACAACTTTGACACCCGCTGATTCCCACTCTTTAAACTTTTCCTACAAAATCAAGAGCGTTTCCAAGATGATTCTTCTGTAGATCAAAATGAGAGCGAGAGATAGGCTTTACGCTTATCATCAAAAGATTTTTATAATTCAAGCACACACATTTATATCTACTGACATCATGAATTGCAAAACAACTGAGAGAAAGAACCAAACCTGGTAAGCCATCCTATTCAGGTTCCTAGCCCCGTAATAGAGTCTTACGTCAGATCTTCTATCAGCGCCAAATCCTGATTCGATTAGTGAGCGGATGGGGCTGCAGAGATAAGAACATGTGAGATTACATTCCAAATTGAAGACAGTTACTTAATTCACATCACCATCACTAAACATTTTTGATTGACCAGGCCTAGAACAATAGATGATTGAAAGAAACACCTTTACTTGGCATAAACAACAGATCTGATCGATCACCAAAGTCATAAAAACATTGACCTTTCATACATGAAACTCTATTTCAGTATTACAACATCATCACAGTAAAAAAATAGCCACAAAATTGGTCCATGGCACCTTTGGATAGATTGAAATCATACTGGAGTTCACAAAAAAGGTCCACAAAAAAGCAATTGAACCCGGCATCACAGAGGATTCACCGCAAAATGAGTAACTAAACTAGATTCAAGATACTTGAGTTTGAAAGCTTTGTATCTAGCTAATGCTCTGCACTGAAACCTTTAAACTAGACCACACTTGGATCATTGAATACATGAAGTAAAAAAGACAACTTCAGCAATCCAACAAGGTAGGAGAGAAAATGGAAAAAGCTCTCACCTAATTCCAGATCCAGTGGCGAAAATCAAAACGGTGGGATATTCCTCAGGAGGATCAATCAGATCGATATTGAAACCATTACCCATCACAGAGCTAAGCTCAACGGTCTCTCCTTTCTTCAACCCGCAGAGAATCTCCGCGGTAGAACCAGCGATGCTCTTGACCAAGAATTCGAAAGCACCACGAGAAGACGCCAAGGAAGGAGGAGAAGCGATTGCCATAAAAGAAGGCTTCTCAACATCAGGAACACGGATCTGGAGATACTGACCGGGTCTCGTGTACGAAGCTACGAGATCCGGAGCGTTTGAAATGTCGATTGAGATGTGGAAAAGCGATTCTGCAGCTGATTCGATTAGAGAGAGAGGAGCTGGAGTCCAGAGGGAAGCGTCCTGGCGAACGGCGGCGGCGGATACAACGGAAGCGACGCGGTTATTTCGGGATAAACGGAGATGGCGTGTAAGAGGGAGATGGCGCAGGATAAACATGGGGGAGAGGGAGTGGCTAAAGTGCGCATGGGTGACAGAAGGCGCGAAAGGAAGAGTGGACATGGTGGAGAGTTTTTGGGGCTCTATATGTGACCGTCAAATTTAGCCGGCGGTAGAAAAGGGCGGCCCGATTGGTTCGGTGGCACGATTGTGTTATTTTTTTTTGCTATGCACCTAATTTCCTTCCGTTACAATGTTTTGCCACGTGGATGATCAAAATATCATTCTATCTACTTTCCGACCACTTGTTGTGATACTTCGAAAATTGCATTCCCTCTTCATTTAATTTTGCTAGCTCGTCTTTCAAAGAAAAAACACCAAATCATGTAATTAAAAGACAGAATTGTGGAAGAAAAGTGACAAGCAATATGCATATTAAAAAACGTAAGAGTACATTATCAATGAACACTCCCTACCGTTGAGCCAAATTTAACGTATATATTTCATTCATGGTTTTGGAATTTTGCCAAGTGGCACTACACTATAGATTCCCTTGGTAAGGAATTACACATAACCAAGCACCAAAAAGCAGACAGTAGTACTTCACGATTATCACTCACCACTTTCCGTTTCAACTTTCAAACTCTCTCTCACAAGCCATGCAAGACGCGGAGAGAACCACCAATGATCCGGTAGACAGAATTGAGAAAGTGACATGGAGAGATCTGCAAGACGGATCTTTCACCGCAGAACTCAAGAGGCTTATCTGCTTTGCGGCTCCTATGGCTGCCGTGGTTATCATTCAGTTCATGATACAGATAATCTCAATGGTGATGGTGGGTCACCTCGGTAGACTCTCCCTCGCTAGCGCTTCCTTCGCAGTCTCCTTCTGTAACGTCACTGGCTTCAGCTTCATTGTTTGTTTTCCTTTTCCTTCTTTCCTCTAAATTGACGCACTTATCTCTGTTACTAGCTACCAGAACCATGGAAATTGCATCCTCTCCTCACTTTCTTGTTACTTTTTGATGATAGATAGGATTGTCATGTGCCTTAGATACTTTGAGTGGTCAAGCTTATGGAGCTAAGCTATATCGGAAACTAGGTGTTCAGGCTTACACAGCTATGTTCTGTCTTACTTTAGTGTGTCTCCCTCTCTCTCTCCTATGGTTCAACATGGGAAAGCTTATTGTGATCCTTGGCCAAGACCCTGCTATTGCTCACGAAGCTGGTAGATATGCCGCTTGGCTCATCCCAGGACTGTTCGCTTACGCCGTTCTTCAGCCGCTCATTCGCTACTTCAAAAACCAGAGCTTGATCACACCTCTCCTCGTCACCTCTTCTGTTGTGTTTTGTATCCACGTTCCTCTCTGCTGGCTTTTGGTTTATAAGTCAGGGCTTGGTCATATTGGAGGAGCCTTGGCTCTCAGCTTGTCATACTGGCTCTATGCCATTTTCCTTGGATCTTTCATGTACTACTCCTCTGCCTGTTCTGAGACACGCGCGCCGCTTACCATGGAGATATTCGAGGGCGTTAGAGAGTTTATCAAATATGCTCTTCCTTCTGCGGCTATGCTTTGGTACATCACTTTTCTCTGTTCCTTTTTCACTTCTCATTGCCTCCACATTTTTTGTTAGAAACTCTTTTATATATGGGTTGCAGCCTGGAGTGGTGGTCATATGAACTCATAATATTACTTTCTGGTCTGTTACCCAACCCACAGCTGGAGACTTCTGTGCTCTCTATCTGGTACTCATCCTTGCATCTTTCCATTTCCTGTCACAATCTTGAATTTGCAAAATCATAATGTTATTCATACTACGGACAGTTTCGAAACACTTTCAATAACTTATTCAATACCACTAGCGATCGCGGCTGCAGCAAGGTTAGAGCTTTTGTCACCACTATCCAGTACATAAATGCTGAAGTATACTTTCTGTTATGGTTTCATGTTCATAAGCAAGTACATTGTGCAGCACAAGAATCTCAAATGAGTTAGGAGCTGGAAACTCTCGAGCAGCACATATTGTGGTCTATGCGGCAATGTCTCTTGCAGTAATGGATGCATTGATGGTGAGTATGTCTCTATTAGCCGGCAGGCATGTTTTCGGCCATGTTTTCAGCAGTGACAAGAAAACCATCGAATATGTTGCAAAGATGGCTCCGTTGGTCTCTATTTCTATCATACTGGACAGTTTACAAGGGGTTCTCTCAGGTTCGAGATTTTTTCCCATTTCGTTTCTCAAACATAAGCTAGTGTCGAATATACAGCTCCAAGTTGTCATGCCTGTTCATGTTGTACTCTTTTCTGCCATTCTTCTAACCCTCGTTTGATGGTTGGAAGGTGTTGCAAGCGGATGCGGGTGGCAGCATATAGGGGCTTACATAAACTTCGGAGCTTTCTATCTCTGGGGGATACCCATTGCAGCATCTTTAGCCTTCTGGGTTCATCTGAAAGGTGTTGGCCTTTGGATTGGAATACTAGCCGGTGCAGTTCTGCAGACTCTTCTGCTGGCTCTTGTCACAGGCTGCACAAACTGGAAAACCCAGGTCCTTTCCTTTGCTTTTTGTCTTTCATGACATGTTTCTATTTTGGAATAAACATATCGATGTTCAATTGGATGCATTTTGAACTCTAGGCCCGTGAAGCGAGGGAGCGAATGGCTGTGGCCCATGAATCAGAACTTACAGAGTCAGAACTTCCCATCTAAGATTACAGGGACACAGATGTTCCTCCTATTTTACCATTTTTGTAGCAGCCAAATCGTTATATGTTACTGCTGGACTAGTGGTTGCCGTGAATAATTGGTCTTTTCTTTTGTAATATTAGCAGCCCTCAGCAATCGTTATTTCGATGAAGCATTATTCTGGTAGTTCAGAAATACCTTGGACAGAAAATGATGTAGTGATCCAATTCTGCTGATACCAGCTCGCTTATACCTGTAACACAGTAGTTGCGAGTCAGGAAATAGATGTGGGAGCTGCTTCTGAGTCTTGGAGCTAGAGTTTTCAATCACTGAAAATGTTTCTCGACACAGACCTTCACAAGTGTCTCCACAAGTAATAATGACAGGATCACACATATATTACTATCACTAGAAAAATATAACCACCAACAACGTTGCTTTATGTATTCAAACTTTCTTACGATGATGACAATATAGTTTGCAAAATGCATATTAAAAAAAGAAAACGCAGAGAGCCAAGAGTCAGCATCAGTAATCACGCCACAAAAATAAAACGCAGAGAGCATATTAAAATGTTGAATTAATAGGTGGAATAAAGTGACGATTATGTGTTACAAAAATGAAAAATATGGTTTTGTATAAAAACACCAATGTGGCAATGTACATAGTCTTAAAGAACAACACGTACTAAAGCACAAAAAGCAGACAGTAGTTCTTCACTCACACCACTTTCAGTTTCAAATTTCAACTCTCTCTCTTTAGTGTCTCTCTAGCCATGGAAGACGCAGAGAGCACCACCAAAGATCCTGTAGACAGAGTTGAGAAAGTAACATGGAGAGATCTGCAAGACGGATCTTTCACCGCAGAACTCAAGAAGCTTATATGCTTTGCGGCTCCTATGGCTGCCGTGGTTATCACTCAGTCCATGTTACAGATCATAACAATGGTGATTGTGGGTCACCTCGGCAGACTCTCTCTCGCTAGCGCTTCCTTCGCCATCTCCTTCTGTAACGTCACTGGCTTCAGCTTCATTGTTTGTTTCCTTTTCCTTTTTTCCACTAAAATTGACGCACTTATCTCTCTTACTAGCTACCAGAACCATGGAAATTGTATCCTCTCATCACTTTACTGTTACTTTTTGATGCTAGATGGGATTGTCATGTGCCTTAGATACTCTCAGCGGTCAAGCCTATGGAGCTAAGCTATATCGGAAACTAGGTGTTCAGGCTTACACAGCTATGTTCTGTCTTACATTAGTGTGTCTCCCTCTCTCTCTCCTATGGTTCAACATGGGAAAGCTTCTCGTGATCCTTGGCCAAGACCCTTCAATTGCACACGAAGCCGGAAGATTTGCTGCTTGGCTCATCCCAGGACTGTTTGCTTACGCTGTTCTACAGCCGCTTACTCGCTACTTCAAAAACCAGAGCTTGATAACACCTCTCCTTATCACCTCTTGTGTTGTGTTCTGTCTCCATGTTCCTCTTTGTTGGCTTTTGGTTTATAAGTCAGGGCTTGATCATATTGGAGGAGCCTTGGCTCTCAGTTTGTCATACTGGCTCTATGCCATCTTTCTTGGATCTTTCATGTACTTCTCCTCTGCTTGTTCTGAGACACGTGCACCGCTTACCATGGAGATATTCGAGGGCGTTAGAGAGTTTATCAAATATGCTCTTCCTTCTGCGGCTATGCTTTGGTACATCACTTTTCTCTGTTCCTTTTTCACTTCTCATTGCCTCTACATTTTTTGTTAGAAACTCTTTTATGTGTTGCAGCCTAGAGTGGTGGTCTTATGAACTCATAATATTACTATCTGGTCTCTTACCCAACCCACAACTGGAGACTTCTGTGCTCTCTGTCTGGTACTCCTCCTTGCATCTTACTAACTCTCGTCACAATCATGAATTTGCCAAAACATAATGTTATTTATACTATGAATAGTCTCCAAACACTTTCGATGACTTATTCGATACCACTAGCGATTGCAGCTGCAGCAAGGTTAGAGCCACCATTATGCTGTTCATAAATGGTCAAGCATACTTGCTGTTCATGGCAAGGAATCATATGGTTTCATGTTCATAAGGGGATGTTTCTTGTGCAGCACAAGAATCTCAAATGAATTAGGTGCTGGAAACTCTCGAGCAGCACATATTGTGGTCTACGCGGCAATGTCTCTTGCAGTAGTGGATGCATTGATGGTGGGTACGTCTCTATTAGCTGGTAAGAATCTGTTGGGCCAAGTTTTCAGCAGTGACAAGAATACCATCGACTATGTTGCAAAGATGGCTCCACTGGTCTCTATTTCTCTCATACTGGACAGTTTACAAGGGGTTCTCTCAGGTTCGAGAACTGTTCCTATTTCTTTTCTCAAACATATACTAGTGTCGAATATTATGTTATGCACTTTTTAGTCAAAGATAACTAAAGGTGAACTCTTTTCTGCCATTCCTAACCCTCATTTGTTGGTTTGCAGGTGTTGCAAGCGGATGCGGGTGGCAGCATATAGGGGCTTACATAAACTTTGGAGCTTTCTATCTCTGGGGGATACCCATTGCTGCATCTTTAGCCTTCTGGGTTCATCTGAAAGGTGTTGGCCTTTGGATTGGAATAATAGCCGGTGCCGTTCTGCAAACTCTTCTGCTGGCTCTTGTCACAGGCTGCATAAACTGGGAAAACCAGGTCTTTTTCCCTTTTCTTTTGTTCTTTCTTCTTCATGACATGTTTCTATTGTGAAATAAACATATTGATGTTCAGTTGGATGCATATTTGAACTCTAGGCTCGTGAAGCGAGGAAGCGAATGGCTGTGGCCCATGAATCAGAACTTACAGAGTCAGAACTTCCCTTTTAAGATAACGGGGGCACATATGTTGTTCCTCAGGTTACACCATTTTGGTAGCAGCCAAATCGTTGTATGTTACTGCTAGACTAGCGTTTGCCGTGAATAATCGGTCTTTTTTGTAATAATACCATATGATACATCCCTCAGCAATCGTTGTTTCGATGAAGTTTCATCCTACTTATTCAGAAATACTTTGGACAGAAAATGATGCAGTGATCCCATTCTGCTGATACCAACTCGCAATCAGACTTGTAACACAGTAGTTGCGAGTCAGGGAAAGATGTGGGAGCTGCTTCTGAGTATTGGGGCAAGAGTTTTCCATCACAGAACCATTTCTCGACACAGACCCGTTCATAAGTCTGTCCAGAAGCAACAATGACAGGATCACGCATAAGCTGCAAAGATATCTGTTCTTCTGGTGGAATGAAAATCTGTCCTGATTTCCTACTGTTCATAAGCTTATAGTTGATAGAACCAAACTTCGATAGTTGGCGCCCAAACGCATGAACACGATGTTCATTACAACCTTAACCAGAGTCATTTGTCATCCACAATTTCACTTCTGAATAGCTTGGAGTACTTTTTCATGAGATGCAAGATGTAAGCCACAATGGAATCCTTCCCCTTGTCTTCTTCCACACTTTCCCAGTCAATGAGTTTCTTTAAAGCATGTCGCCTCCACCATAGCTGATCTAGAAGAAGTTCTACTACGTTCCACCAGAGCTGTCACAGGAGTTGTCAAATAGTTCAATTACCCGATCACCAACACTGAATCTGAAGAAATCACAAATCAAAATTAGAATTCGCAACTAGGAACTAGCAGATACCAAGTTTTACCAATCCGAACTCTAATTTCAAGAAACAAATAAACACGAGGGTATGCTTGTGTAATCAAAAAAACAAAAGACAAGCAAGTAGCTAGCAAGAGATACATAAGCCCTAATGTGAAAAAGGAAATGTGTTGTGCACTAAAACAGACATCACCTGAAACCCACTTGATCTAGGAACAATGTCCTCCATGCGTCTAAGACTTTTCATACATGCATATTTTGGTTTCTCAATTTCTACGGTATAGCATCCCCAGTGATGGCCTGTTTACAAGGACCAAAAAAAAAAGGGGGAATTCAACAGACCACAACAGAATGGAGGATACCTATCCAAAGAAAGTGAGATAAAGAGAAATTCACCAAGTAAAGTTTGCTACACTCAAAACAGTGTTGAAGAATGTTCTTTGCTTCCTCAAGTGAATTATGTAACGAACACAAGGCTTGAATCCCGGGTTTACTCCGAGGTCTTGCAATTTCCAACGACAGGAAGATCGACCACACCTTGTAATAAAGTGCAGATAATTTCTTGCACACACATCTCTATGTAACTGCATTTTATCAATGCCCATAACCACAACTTTAGCAAAGCATAGAGAACAAGACCATCAAATTAAACGAATCACGCAAACAAAGAATAAGAACAGGAATCCAAAAAAGGAAGAAAAAAAGACTAGAAAGCACTAATATTTTCAACTCAGGATTAACTGTCCCCAAGAAGATTACCAATTACTCCCTCAACAGAAGACTTTCTACAATCAACAGAGAAATGGATCAAAGGTAAAAGTTCCTTAACATCAAAAAAAAAAAGCAATCCATTCATGAATAACGTCATAACATACTAAGTAAAACCCAATGTTTTAATTTGATTCCAACAACTACTGACAGGAATCTTTGTGAAAGAGTGATGAATGAAACATATCATTTATGAGGATACCTTGGGCATCGCTAGCAGCGGACAAATTCTCCTCGACTCAGAATTTCACAACTAAAGATTACAGGGACCATACGTTCCTCCGGTTTTACCATCTTAGTAGCAGCCAAATCGTTCTCTGCTACTTTTGGACTAGCGGCACACCGCTAATAACGAGTCTTTTTGTAAGAATACTGCATGATTTTCGACAGTAATAAGAAGCAGCCTTTATCAATCGTTGTTTCTATCAAGATTTATTTCTTGTTGTTCAGAAATACCTTGGACAGAAAATAATGCCAACAAAGCCTTTTATATGTTCACCGAACAAATTCAGCTGCCAGTGAGCTTGAGAACCAAAGTAGAGACCAAGAAGTGGTGTTAATGGAGTTAATACAGTCGCTGCAACGCATATCTCCAAATTGACAGCATTACTGGAACCTGCAAAAACCAACAGTGTCAAGCCAAATTCAATCCCTAAGTGGTCAAGTAGAGCGTAACATAGATGAGCAATTCATATGTTACCTGAAAAACAGCTCTGTTCTGAACACACTCAAAAATAGACGACAGAGATTATACACTCGTGCGTAATTTACCAAGAGAATCAAAGCTGGAGGAGAAGGCATTGGCAATGCCACCAAAGAACAGTATCGACGAACCTAAAACAATTTTCCAGAACTCAGAGCTGGAGATACTACGGCGGCGGTGGATACGACACGGCTATTGCGGCAGAAGCGGACATGGCTAAACATGGAACACGATAAACATGGGGGAGAGGGAGTGGCTAAAGTGCGCATGGGACACGGCGGAGAGATTTGGGTCTCTATGTGACCGTCGGCGGTAGAAAAGGGCGGTCCGATTGGTTCGGTATTTTTTAGCTCTATGCACCTAATTTGATTCCGTTCATATGTTTTGACACGTGGACGATCAGGATATCATTATTTTATCTTCTTTCAACCACTTGTGTAAGTGTAACCAAGTATAAAAGAGAAAACAAAAACAAAAACAGCCTTTGGAGAATGGACCAGCAATTTAGTTATTTTTTTAGCAAAATTCCAAGAAACTTTACCAGCTTCGCATCCATATAGTAGTATTTTATAACGAACTACCTTTCGTCCATTCAATAGAATGACTAATAGATTGAAAAAGAGTGTGGATGATAAAAAGGTCAAAATACAGATTCATAGCAGCAAAAACCGAGATCCCAAACAAATTTGCATTTTTAAAATAAAAATATTTCATTGAAATCTAAGCCAAAGTTTAATATTATTTCATTTACGGGGTTTGGGAAGATTCGTCGAAGGAGGACATGCAGGCACAAATCACAAATATCACTCACCGCCTTTGTTTGACCCTTTCCCCCACAAATCATCAAAATTTACTGTTTTACATTCTCTCTCTATCACTCTGCATTTAGCCATGGGAGACGCAGAGAGCACTAAGGATCGCTTGCTGCTGCCGGTAGAGAGAGTCGAGAACGTGACATGGAGCGATCTGCGAGATGGTTCATTCACCGTAGAACTCAAAAGGCTTATCTTCTTCGCCGCTCCTATGGCTGCTGTTGTTATCGCTCAGTTCATGTTACAAATCGTTTCAATGATGATGGTTGGTCACCTCGGCAATCTCTCCCTCGCTAGCGCCTCTCTCGCCTCCTCCTTCTGCAACGTCACTGGCTTCAGCTTCATCGTCTGTTTTCTCTTCCTTCTTTCCCCTAAATTGATACACTTATCTCTGTTATTTTGATGATTGTTACTTTTTGCCTGTGGTGTTAGATAGGATTGTCATGTGCCTTAGATACTTTGAGTGGTCAAGCTTATGGAGCTAAGCTATACCGGAAACTAGGAGTTCAGACTTACACTGCTATGTTCTGTCTTGCATTAGTGTGTCTCCCTCTTTCTCTCATTTGGTTCAACATGGAAAAGCTTCTTTTGATCCTTGGCCAAGACCCTTCTATTGCTCACGAAGCCGGAAAATATGCCACCTGGCTTATCCCAGGACTGTTTGCTTACGCTGTTCTACAGCCGCTCACTCGCTACTTTCAAAACCAGAGTTTGATCACACCTCTCCTCATCACCTCCTATGTTGTGTTCTGTATCCACGTTCCTCTCTGCTGGTTTTTGGTTTACAACTCAGGGCTTGGTAATCTTGGAGGAGCTTTGGCTATCAGTTTGTCAAACTGGCTCTATGCCATTTTCCTTGGATCTTTCATGTACTACTCCTCTGCCTGTTCTGAGACACGTGCGCCGCTCTCCATGGAGATATTCGATGGCATTGGAGAGTTCTTCAAATATGCTCTTCCTTCTGCGGCTATGATTTGGTACTTCACTTTTCTCTGTGCCTTTTCACTTCTCAAAGCCTCCACACTAAAAATTATGTTGTGTGTTGCAGCCTAGAGTGGTGGTCTTATGAACTTATAATATTACTCTCTGGTCTCTTACCCAACCCACAACTGGAGACTTCTGTGCTCTCTGTCTGGTACTCCTCCTTGCATCGATCAATTTCTTCTTGTTACAATTTTGAATTTGCAAGAACATAATGTTATTCACACTGTGGCAGTCTTCAGACAATTTCAACAATGTATTCGATACCACTAGCAATCGCGGCTGCAGCAAGGTTAGAGCTTTAGTCACACTATGCAGTACATAAATACTGAAGCATATTTTCTGCTCATGACAAGGAATCATATGGTTTCATATTCATAAGCGGATGTTTATTTCTTGTGCAGCACAAGAATCTCAAATGAATTAGGTGCTGGAAACTCTCGAGCAGCACATATCGTGGTCTATGCGGCAATGTCTCTTGCAGTTATTGATGCATTGATAGTTAGTATGTCTCTACTAATCGGCAGGAATCTTTTCGGGCACATTTTCAGCAGTGACAAGGAAACTATCGACTATGTTGCAAAGATGGCTCCATTGGTCTCTATTTCTCTCATGCTTGACGCTTTACAAGGGGTCCTCTCAGGTCTGAGACTTGTTCTTCTTTCTTTACTCACACACAAGTTCTTGTCGGATATTGTTTACTCTTTTCCTCCACATAGTGCAAAGACACTTCATGTTCTGTGTTTTGTCCTGTGTCAAAAGCTATCCCAAAAATATACTCTTTTCTACCACGCCTAATTGTCTTTTGATGGTTTGCAGGTATTGCAAGGGGATGCGGATGGCAACATATAGGAGCTTACATAAACTTAGGAGCTTTCTATCTCTGGGGGATACCCATTGCTGCA
>Ga0041059_1001836_pt1 | contig 16513 bp, 10 predicted proteins | sample AraColnosormetaG_FD_56232 | JGI IMG/M metagenome (GOLD analysis project Ga0041059, IMG submission 56232) | Arabidopsis roots microbial communities from North Carolina, USA - Col MF nosort | ecosystem: Host-associated > Plants > Roots > Unclassified | place: USA: North Carolina | collected...
ATTTCTATCCAAAATAGTACATGTTTTTACTTACAAACACTATTTACTATTTTATAAATTCAAATCCGATTTTAAAAATTCAAACTATTTTGTATGTAGAAAAAATATAGGTTTTTTCTAATAAATTTTATAATTGGAATTTATTTTTTGGAAAAGATATATAACAAAAAAAAAACAAATAGGTGAAAAACTAAACTAAATGTTACTAAATCATTTTACCTCCAATTCAACACTAAAATTGTCTTTTCCTTATCCTTACATGCTATTTTCTTAATTTTTATATATATGGTACTATATTTTTAATTTGTTTGTCAAATATGGTTATTCAGCTAAATCACCCAATAGAGACTCAATAGAGACTGAGAGAGAGAAAAAGAAGGGTTTCTCGTAAAATCTCCAAATTCATTTGAACTTTCCCAAACATTGGAATATGTGTAAGTCCCATAGGAGTAGGACAGAGTCGATAGGGGTGTGATCCTAACATACCAGAGAAAGATCGTCGAATCCTCCATTTCTTTTTATGGCAACCATATTTTAATTATATACTACTATTTATTAATTTAATTGGGTGTGATTTTTACTTCGCGTAATATAAATATGCTTTTTCTACATTTTCCCAATAATTTTGTAAAAGTGTAAAGTCTCTACAAAAACATTGTTTAGTCCTCCTTTTTTGGTCTAAATATTTGTTTAGTCCTATATCCATATTTTGTGACACTACTAGTATTATAAAAACATAACAAATTCTCAAGTTACACTTCTCGTTTTGTTTGGGTCAACCACACAACACCACAAGTTTTACTTGTACAAAGTAATTGTTTGTTTATGTTTTTCTGTTGTATGTATTTTTTTTAATTGGTCAAAAGAAAATATGTTTTAAATAAAAAGGTGAAAAAAGGCCTATGGGATTGGAATAATAAGATAGAAAACAAAATAGCATGCTTTGCTTCCTCCACTAAACTTCCTTTAAGGGCAGAGAGAGAGATAAAAAGATTGATTGCGTGTGTTTCACACCAATAAATCCCTTTATTTTTATTTTTTGGTCTCCAAATTTACTAACTTCTAATAATTTCCAATTTTACCCCTTATTTTTCTTCCTTTGGTTTTAACCTATTCACTGCATTTCCTTGGTATAAAATCCAACTTCTTCTCCTTCAAGAATCTAGAGATAGAGAGAGAGAGAGAACACAAAGTGGGAAAAAAGATAAGAACCCACCATAAAGTTTTAACATTTTTCCCTTCAAAAGGCGAAAGCTTTTGATTTGTATAAAAGTCCCACTTAATCACCTCTCTAGCTTCTCATTCCATTTCCATCTCCTCTCTTTTGTTTTCTAAGTTGCTTCAAGAGTTTTGGATAGTGTAGCAGAGAGATTTTAACTAATGGGTTTATAAAATTTTGTTCTTTTGCGTGAACAAGTTGTCAACTTCTAGACAGATTTTCTTTTTGAAGTGTTTTCTTGTCGAAATTCTTCTTCTTTTGGTCAAAGAACGCAAGATTCTTCTGTAGTTCCTCTAAAAAAAATCCTAATGGAGGGTTATTCAAGAAACGGTGAAATCTCTCCGAAGCTGCTTGACTTGATGATTCCACAAGAGAGAAGAAATTGGTTTCACGATGAGAAAAACTCTGTTTTCAAAACAGAGGAGAAGAAGCTTGAGCTAAAGCTTGGACCACCTGGTGAAGAAGATGATGATGAATCGATGATAAGACACATGAAGAAAGAACCAAAAGACAAATCTATCCTCTCTCTCGCTGGCAAATACTTCTCTCCTTCTTCCACCAAAACCACATCCCATAAAAGGTTTTAAACTTCTCATCTCTTACTTTTTGTTTTTCTCTGTTTTGTATCCTTCTCACATGATGATATTCACTTGTTATTAGCCAATAAGGTCCCATCTATCTGCATAAACTTTGTTCTTGTCTGCTTAAGATTGGATCTCAAAACTTTTCATCTTTTTACCCTTTTCCCATCTGAAAGTTTCAGTCTTTTTACTGCCCTAGTTTTCCTCTGTTTTTAACCTTGAGATTGTTCTTGTCTTACTAACAAGTTTTGTTTTGATGCCTTTGTGTTTTAAAGAACTGCTCCTGGTCCAGTGGTGGGATGGCCTCCGGTTCGATCCTTCAGGAAGAATTTAGCTAGTGGAAGTTCTTCAAAGCTTGGAAATGACTCAACCACCTCCAATGGTGTTACCCTCAAGAACCAAAAGTGTGATGCTGCTGCTAAGACAACAGAACCAAAGAGACAAGGAGGCATGTTTGTGAAGATCAACATGTATGGTGTTCCCATTGGTCGTAAAGTTGATCTCAGTGCTCATAATAGCTATGAGCAGTTATCTTTCACAGTTGACAAGCTCTTCAGAGGTCTTCTTGCAGGTAAATTTGAAACCTTTGTCTCTCTATTGATTATGGTTAAAAAAGGGTTGAATTTTGAACTCTAATTGTTCTTATTTTATCAGCTCAAAGAGACTTTCCATCATCCATAGAAGATGAAAAACCAATCACTGGATTATTAGATGGGAATGGAGAATATACTCTTACATATGAAGACAATGAAGGAGACAAGATGCTTGTAGGAGATGTTCCATGGCAGTAAGAATCTTTTCTTTTCTTTTTCGTTTTTTTCTGAATCTGAGTCAGCTTTTTGTTCTATCTAAAGGAGAAGTATTAGATTCCTAGTCACATATTTATTATATCTTAATCACAGTTTGATTAATAACAAACTTAGTTTGGTTAAGCTATTAAAGATTGTGGACTTTTTGATCACTAAAATTGATTATTTCTTAAATTGTCAGAATGTTTGTGTCTTCGGTGAAGAGGCTGCGTGTGATTAAAACTTCTGAGATTTCTTCAGCATTAACATGTAAGTGTAGGATTTTAATAACATTTTTTAGTTGTTTTGGTGACTCTTTTAAGTGAAGTTCTTAGAATGTTTTTTTGTTGTTTTGAAATTTGCAGATGGAAATGGTAAGCAAGAGAAAATGAGAAGATGAAGAAAAAGATCTTTTACAGCTTTTAAAGAAGTAGAGAGATGTTATTAATTGCATTTTGCCTTTAAACTTTGATGAGTTTTTGGTCTTGGAAAAGTTTCTGATATAAGTCTGATGTACATTCTGGTTTGTTACATCTTCTTTTGGCTTTTGAGATATCATAGAGTTTTGTTGGAACTCAAAGACCAAACAGTGCAATGATGATTTTGGGGTCTTGAGTAAATTTACAAACCCTTTTAGGCATATTATAATAGTCTTCTGTTTTTAAGTTTTGGTAATGATTATTCACACTTGATCAACACTTTTAAGTAATGTAACTCTCCCTATGTCAGCAAAGCATCCTTTTCGAAAAACGGAGAAAAGAAACAATCTTTTTCTCTGCCAAAAAGCTCTTTAGCTTTTATTAAATCTATACTTAGGGTATCCGCTATTGTAATGAACTATGAGAGTGAAAGGTTTTAAAACATTGAACAACTTTTCTTTAAATGAGCTGTTAGGACAGATATTCAAACCATTGTCTAACCACATCTTTCATCTTTGTCTGGACTCTTGGGCAACAAAATTACAGACATCATTAGATTATCATCTTCTGATTATTGATCTACATATTTGATAATACTTGATATGATATAGTTTCTATGTATAATCATCTCTAAATTTATGTTTCTAGTTTAGCTTTTGTGTTTCGTAGAATAGATATATAAAATAAAGGGTTGTTCATAAGCATATGTATTCATACGATCAAATCGTTTAAAAGGAAAAAAGGAAGAAAAAATTGGTGGGTATGGAATATTGATAAAGAGAGTACAAAATAGAAAAATTGAAGAGAAGTCTTTTTCGTTGAGAGTCTTGCCTAACTATTCGAAGCAGCAATATGAGACCTTATAGTTACTTTTTTCCTTTTGCCTTCGAAAATGTTCATTCTATATTCTTTTGAAGTCTACAGTGATATTGATGGCCAATTGTGTTGTCCTCTCAACATTTTAGGACCACTCTATCTAGTCCAAAAAATTAATATTCTGGTTTTAAGTTCAAGTAATAAGCGACGTTTACTCTTGTACTGTAGTAACTTGTTTGGATCAAATAAATTTATCATTGAGTTAACGATAGAATAAAACCGAATTCTAAAGAAAATAAACTTGTATTTGCTAGCGGAAATTTCTAAATTTAAGGAAAAGAAACCTGATGCGGAAGAAACTTCGAATTCTAAAGGAAAAATGTCCAATGGCAAAGCCCAAGTTAAAGAAAAGGAGACTTAATAGTTAATACTAATTAAAGGTCATTGTTTGCTGTAGAAAAGCCTTAATCAGAATGGGTAAAAGAATTGATGTTGTCGAGAAACACTAGTCCACAGGGATATGAGATATGGAGTTGTTAGAAACTTCGAATTCTAAGGTATGCTTTTGTAGTGACATGCCATTCTAAATTCGAATGAAACTAGAGTTTCACATCGGTCTATAAAAGGAGAGATCGGGGAGAAGATAAGTCATATCCAACATCAATACCTAAGGAAACCGACGTTTAGTAGCGCTACCACTTTGTATTTACAAGACAGTTCAGATTCTTGTTTGAAATCAAGTTCCAAGTAACTAACTTAATGTGAAACTGTTCGTTTTCAATAAGTTAACTTTACTGAATGTAATGGTTGAATGATAAATAAATAGATAAATAAATATTCCAAATAAGAAAATATATTTCAATAAGCATTTTAACATTTAAAAGATATTTATCTTAATGTTGAAGATTTTTTCTGAAAGATATAAAATTAATTTTCTTTAATTATTGAGTTTACTTTGGTAAAAAATAATTTGATTTCATTTTATGTTCACAAACTTAAAATATTGTGTTATAAACAGAAATTTTGTATTTGGAAAAAATCGAGTAGTATAGTGAACAAATCTTTAAGAGATGAATTTTCACAAGTTTGGTCACATACATAATAAAGTTGGTGTGTGTGTATGTGTTAGTATTGAAAATGTGTAATCCATTTAATTGAGTCATTGCCATTATTGGAGATACTTTGGTCAAATGTCTATACTGGTAATAATACCAAAAAATTCAAATAAAAACGTTCAATTACCCCATTTTAACCGATCAATCAGTGCATTGATTATGTTTTAGCTATTAAGAAGGAAAAAATCTTCTCTTAATCAGCGTTCTTAATTAAATCGAGTTATAGAGTGAAATGTGACATTCTTTATTCGGTGACTCTTAACACATTAAGGCACTATTTGTTTTCTTATTTCTGTGAGAAACAAATTTTGTAGGAGGCAGAGAAACCACTTTTGTCATTTGCAGGCGAGTGCTACTTTTAATTTATTTATTTAATCGTTTTTTAAGTGTAATTAACATTTCTGTTTTACTCTTTTGTCGATTCTTTGTCTGCAGATTGTTGTTCCATAACGTTTGGTTTCACGATGTTTTCCTCTTTTTTCCATTGTATTTGAAGAAGTTTATGGATTGTGTTAAAAAGAATCCAATAAAAAATAATTATAATTTTTTTTGATATGTCTCTCCATGACATCATGTTTTGTCTTCTAATTCAGGTTTCACGAGGCTTTTGTCAGATTTTTTTCTTCTGTATTTTGAACCTTCCTTCTTTATTTTGTTCAAACCATGATCTTCTTTTTCTTCAAAACAATATTTTTTGCCAACATTTATTTACTAGCCAAATCTTTCACACTGTGATATGTTTTGTCTTTACTATCATCCTCTACTCGAATAAATTATCAATTTATCGAGCTTGTTTTTCTGTTTATCTAATGATAAAATATACTGTATGATTTTATTTTAAATTAATAGGAATATAGGATAATGATTCTTACTTTTTTATATATAGACTGATAACAAGTATTGTCAGTTCATTGCTGTTCAATTTTTTCTGTTTATCTAATGATTACAGTGTAAGAAAAATAATATATTTATCCATTTTGGTCATAGTAATACTCTTCTTTTAGCTAGATTCATATCAACGCTCTATAGTAAAATGTTTTGGATTTTTGTGAGGAAATATAACCAAAGACAAAATGAAATTTTTAACAAGTGATAGAAACAAAGTTTGAAAGTAAATAAAATTTCAAATTAAATGCAATGAAGTTTTGTTTTTTTCTCTCTGCATACAAAACGTTTCTTTTTGGGTTATACGTGAATTTCTCATTCTTTAACATTTCGAATCGTCACATCGCAGACTACCAAAACAAAAGTGTTCTTGATTCTTCCAAATCGAGATGGGCAGAGCAGCAAGATGGTTTAAGGGCATGTTTGGCACGAAGAAGAGTAAAGATAGAAGCCACGTTTCCGGCGGAGACTCCGTCAAAGGCGGCGACCATTCCGGCGACTTCAATGTTCCTAGGGACTCTGTTTTGTTGGGAACTATTTTGACGGATACAGAGAAAGATCAGAACAAGAACGCAATTGCGGTTGCAACCGCTACGGCCACTGCCGCAGACGCAGCGGTTTCGGCGGCTGTGGTTAGACTGACAAGTGAAGGAAGAGCGGGAGATATCATCATCACGAAGGAGGAGCGGTGGGCTGCGGTCAAAATACAAAAAGTCTTCAGGGGCTCTTTGGTAATTTTTGCATCTTCAAAATGTTCTAAAATTTTGGCAAATGGTTTTGTTAAGTTCGAATTTTTGGTTATGATACAGTTTGAACGTTTTTCTTCATAGATTACAGTTTTAGCAAATGTGAATCATTAAAAGTGGAATAGTTGGTTTGAAAACAATTGTCAATTTCATTTTTTTTTTGGTTTTATGGTTAGGCGAGGAAAGCATTAAGAGCTTTGAAAGGTATAGTGAAGCTACAAGCATTAGTGAGAGGATACTTAGTAAGGAAACGCGCGGCCGCAATGTTGCAGAGCATACAAACTTTGATCAGAGTCCAAACCGCTATGCGATCAAAACGCATCAATCGCAGCCTCAACAAAGAGTACAACAACATGTTTCAACCTCGACAATCCTTTGTAAAGAACTATTCTCATTTCCATTGGCTCTCTTTTTTTCTTTAAGCCAAAACAAGACTTAAAGTGTGTCCTCTGTTTGTAGGATAAGTTTGATGAAGCAACGTTCGATGACAGAAGAACAAAGATTGTAGAGAAGGACGATAGATACATGAGAAGATCAAGTTCAAGATCAAGATCTAGACAAGTGCACAATGTTGTTTCAATGTCTGACTATGAAGGCGATTTTGTTTACAAAGGGAATGATTTGGAGTTGTGTTTCTCGGATGAGAAGTGGAAGTTTGCTACCGCGCAGAACACGCCGAGATTATTGCATCACCATTCTGCTAATAATCGCTATTATGTAATGCAGTCTCCAGCTAAGAGTGTTGGTGGAAAGGCTTTGTGTGACTATGAAAGCAGTGTGAGTACTCCTGGCTACATGGAGAAAACTAAGTCCTTTAAGGCAAAAGTGCGTTCACACAGCGCACCGCGCCAGCGATCTGAGAGGCAGAGGTTGTCGCTAGATGAAGTTATGGCCTCTAAGAGTAGCGTTAGCGGTGTGAGTATGTCGCATCAGCATCCACCACGCCATTCTTGTTCCTGTGATCCGCTTTAACTTAACTTCCATGGATAAATTTTACCATTTTTAATCTTCCTTTCCTTTTGTTGGCAAATGTAACCTTGTTCTCTGAAGTTCTAATGTCACTAATTTAAGAACAAGCAAACATCAAGCAGTTCTAATTTCTTCTGAAAACTCATCAATCTAAAGATAACATTACAATAGCCGTAAGAGTAAAAACCTTCAAACACCAATGTGTTATTCTCCTGTTTCAAAATTTTCAGTTTCGAGTACTAGTTCGCACAAACTTGAAAGCGCAGATTATAATACTAACCTGATCATCAAACAGAGCAATACGGAGAAGACATGATTTTTGAATAGCGCATTAGAAACTCAAGATTATGCAGTTTTCATTCTTCACTTAAGGATCATTCTCACACTATTTTACTGACTACAAAGGGCTGACAACCCACCCCGTTATCGGATTCTTCCTACGGATACGAGATTTTCCATGAGAGACAGACTGCAACCGTTCAAGCACAGTGTAGGTAATGGAATCCGGTGTGAGTCCTTGCTGTTTCATCTTTGAGTATAGATCAACTGCTTCTGCGGTTCTCCCGTTCTTCTCTAGACAATCAAGCAAAATGTTGTACGTTACAATGTTTGGTTGACACCCTTTAACAAGCATCTCTTCGAACAAACTATACGCCATTTCGACTCTCTCTGTTTTCCCAAAACATTCCATCAGAGTGCTGTATGTGACCACATCAGGGTTTAATCCTTTTTCTTGCATCTCCTTGAATCTCACATGGGCTTCATCAACATCACCGTTCTTCCCCAAACAATTAATCAAAGAGTTGTAAGAAATAATGTCGGGTTTACAATCACTCCTCTCAAGCTCCTCAAATATGTTAATAGCCTCATCAACTTCTCCTACCCGGCCAAAACTAGCGATAAGTATATTATAGGTGAATATATCCGGAGAAGGACCGTCCTTTTTCATTTTCTCAAAGAGATCATGAATATGAGATATTTGCTTTAGCTTCCCGAGCGCCGAGAACACAGTGTTATACATCATAGTATCAGTTACCACACCTTTCTCATGAATCTTGCTCAACATCTCTATCGCTTCAATGGTTTTACCCGCACCACACAAACTCTCAAGCATCGACATGTAACTATCTCTCTCTCCTTTCACAGGGAAGCTCCACATATCACAAAACAGCCTGTGAGCCTCACTTACATGCCCTAACTTGCTCAACGTTCTAACCAAATAAGAATATATCCCCTGAGTCATATACCTTTTCGAAATCTCCACAACTCCATCTAACCTCACAAGCTGACCTTCAGCAACTAAAAGATTCAAAAGAAGACTATACGTATACTCATTCGGCCGACAACCCGTTTCCACCATTCTAGAGAAAACCTGAATCGCCTTATCAACCATTTTGCCTTTCGCAAGAACTTGCATCAAAGTATTATAACCAACAACATTAAGCGTAAGCCCTTCAGTAATCATCTCATTAAATAAACCAACAGCTTCATCACACTTCCCAATCCTCCCCATAGTCCTGATCATAATCGTGTAAGTATACTCATCTCTTCTACAATGCCTCTTCTTCATATCTTCAAAAACTTGACAAGCCTGATCAATCTGACAAAAGGCTGCACACAATTATACATAAAAACCAAAACTTTACTTAAGAGAGTTAGTTCTATGAGTGAAAAAACAAGTGAGAGCTCTCTCAAAAAGCAAGTACCTTTTCATCTTTAGCTAAAGCATCAAGCAACATATTGTAAGCAAAGATGTCAAGTTTATGTCCTCCTCTTCTAATCTCACAATACACATCAAAAGCTTTAGAATAATCACGAGATCTTAAGTAAGCTTGAAGGAGACACTTGTAAGTGAAAGAGTTCATCTTTAAATCCCATTTCTTCACCAATCTTAAACACATTTGTAAATCTTCCGTGTTACCAAAGAAACCTATTAAGATATTCACAGTTGATATGTTTCCATGGACGTTTGATTTCACCATGGAATCGAGAATCGAACGAACACGATCGAATCTGTCTGGAAGATTTGACCTTGAGAGGATTAAGATGATACGATTGTAAAGGAAAGGGTCATTTTGTGAGTAAGGGCAAAGAGAAGGGACTAATTTGAAAAATTCCACGGCGAGGAGAGGTGAATTTAGGGATTTGAGAATCTCTGAAGCTTCGTCGGGTGTGAGTGAGAGTGAGAGAGAAGAGAGGTAATCAGAGAGATCAGAGAAAGCATCGGAGAGATTAGAGGCTCCGGTGATGAGATTTGTGGCTCGGCAGATTAGATGACGGCGAGGTAGAGGGTAGCCACGTACGTCGGCGGGAAGAGGATTAGGAAGAGAAACTTCGGCGGAGAGAGATCGGCCGGAGGGAGATGATGAAGTGACTTTGGCGACATACTTTGTGGCATAGTGACGTCGGTTAGGTCTGGTGATTGTATTGACGGAGTTGAAGAAACGGCGGCGGAGAAGCTTCATTTTGCGGCGGAGAAGGATACGAGTTCTCTCTTCAGTTGAATTGAAACTCGAGAGGTAAAGGAGATGAATCTTTTCGTTTAAATGGGCCTTAAAATTGATTAGAGCATTGAAATTAATGGGCCTTACAAAAACGATTTGTTTTATTTTGTAACATGTTGGATTTTTTTTTCTTTTTCTTTCATTGTTCTATTGAGAGAAGTTGAGATATTTAGTTCACATCATAAATTTTGCAAATTGTTTTAGGTGAGATTGCTATAGATTGGTTGTTTTTTTTGTTCTTTTTGCAAGTTGTTTCGAATAATTATGATGACTATAACTTAAAAAAGAAATAAAATACTGTAATTAAAATTTAAAACCCCTAAATAAATATCTTCTGTGATAGTTGAAAAGAGAAAACTAGTTAATATGGTGAAATAAAAATCTTCGAGACCACTTATCCCACATAAGTCCAATTTCATCGTCTGGTTTGTAACATTTAGCTTTAACCATATTGTACCATCCTCCTCTGAACATACAGTTGCCTCTGCACTTGACCAGTGTTAATGTGTAATCATCAGATTCAGGACCTTCCTCTATAATATGGACTTTCACTTCAACACCGTTTCCCAAATTCTTGACCAAACCACGTTCCATCTGCCGAATTATTTTTTCAAAATCTTGTTTAGGTAGAATAATAAAACCATTATTAAGATCACTCTCGGTTAAATTCTTCTTTAGAACCCATGGATCATATGGAGCTAAACCCAATTCCAAATCGAGTTCTTGAGCCATCCCTGCTAAAATATAGGAATCTTAATTATTCATTTGTGAATGTTAATAGTGAGATTGAGAAATAAAGATCATACCTATGTTTTATATATAGTTTTCCGATCAAAATAGTCTTTCCTTTTTCAGTTGTTACGCTTTTTAGTACTTTTCCGTTTAAGAAGTTTACATTTTTGTCATCCTACAGGTGTTTCAAACATTTTGCTCAAACTTTACAATCTTTTGTTTTCTTTATACGAATGTTACCGACTTACCGTTTATGTTTATATGTACACAAATCGTTTTACATTACTACAAAAATTATAGTTTTACAATTTCTATTTTTTTCTCGTCCAAAAACGCTTTGGTACGATTCATGTGGAAGTTTTACATTTCTTTTTTACACGTCTCGTTCTTGAATAAAAACAAATTAATAATTAGCAAAAACTTCGTTTACATCCAAAATAATTGACACACGGTTCTAGTACCATTGATGTTGTTTGCGGTACACGTAATAAAATATTATTTAGTGGAATACAAATACTATTGACTTGAAAAATGGAGAGAGACATGCTTAGGTATCCAATGTGTTGGAAATTGATCCTATACTTAACCCTACTTGAGAGATGAGATCAAGAGAAGAGTGGAGAAGATGATAAGAGACTGCAACAAAGAAAGAAGAAGAGATCGTAGAAGATGAAGATGTACAAGAGAGAGCTTTGTCGTAAGAAGAAGAAGAACTGAAGAAGTACAAAGAAGAAAGACACAAATGGGCCATGTGTTATATGTTAAGCCCAAATGTTAAGTGGGCTGTCTTGTGTGGTGTTAAGACAAAACAATTAAGCTAAGTAGGTTAAAAGTAGTACAGTATAAATATGCTTTGTAATGAATCTAGACAAGCTAAGGAAATTAAGAAGAAAAAGATTAAGCGGCAGATAAAGAGAGATTCCAACCCAATGATCTCCATGCTAATTGGCCAATAATTTTCCTATTTTTTTAGGTGTGGAGCTGAAGTTTCTTCTTTCGTTTTTTAGATGTAATTAGGCGTTTTAGTTTTACGAATGACTAACAACGCTAGTAACAAACTTTGAGATTCGCTTATAAGATAATCACATATGCGTGTTTAGTCTCAAAGGAACAAAACTTGGACCTTATTTTATCCATAGTTTGCCTTGGCTGGAACAATATCTCAAACCAAGGATGGTCAGTGGTAATTCTGCACCAATCAAGTCAATCGATCACTATGGAAATCCAAATCTATAGGTGATCAAACTTCTTGGGAAGAACTAACACTCTATGGATTCCCATCTAAGAAATGCCAAAAAGAGAAAGTGAGACGAACAATTTGTTGCAATGTGTGCAGGAACAAGCTCTAATAACTAATTATTTATTGGAATTAAAATAAATAAATAAAAGTAAATATTTCTCGTCAGAATTTTTGTCAAAATTTTCCCGCCAAAATTTTTTTTGTCAAAAACTTTTCGTAAAACAATTCTCGCCAAATTTCTTTTTGTCAAAATTTTCCTGTCAAAAATATTCAGTAAGACAACTACAAAATTCGGGTAGGATTTCACGTAATTCACGAATGCTTTCACAAATAAAAATTTCGTGAAACCTTTCCTAAATTTAGTGAAATCCTTCCTAAATTTCGTAGAATCCTTTCTAAATTTCAGAAAATGATTATTTGAAAGATTCCACGAAATTCAAGAATAATTCTACAAATGTCACGAAGGGTTTCACAAAAAAAATATGTTCTAAATTTCGTGAAACCCTTCCTGAATTACTTAGAATCTTTCCTAAATTTTGTAATATGCGTCTTGAATTTTTTTTTTAGGCGGAATTTTTTTGACAAAAATTATTTTTGGGGAAAAATATTTTCGGGTTTTTTTTTGACGAAAAAATATTGTAGGGAATTTTTTTGCGGGAATATATTGTCGGGAATTTTTGGTAATGAATTTTTTGGGTATTTATGAATTGTTTTAGTCATTAATTTTAATAATTAAATAGAAAATAATTATTTGAGTGCTATTTGTGTCTAAAAAACTTTTTAATGCAAATTTTGTCCAAAAAACTTAAAAGTGTGCTATTTGTGGGAATTTCTTTTATTTATATTTAAAATTTAATTAAAGTTTTGAGTGCTATTTGTGAAATTTTTCAAAATAGATGCTATTTTTTGAAGAAAAACGTTTTAGTGCTATTTTTGTCAATCTCTTTTTTTTTTACCGTAATTCTTCGTTTCAAAGAATTGTGTCTAACTATCCCAACTTGTTGTCTTGGATTTGCAAAAAATGGTTCAAAATATTGTAATTATTCATCATAACTATATCCAAATATATAAATATATTGGCAAAATTAAAAAGAATTTGATCTATCTTTAATAAAACATAAGGAAAAAATAATAAAGAAAAAGAGAAAAAACCATAATGAAAACAAACCATTTTAAAAGTAGCTCATAATTTCAATTAAATAGAAATTACAATATACTTTAAAATATATATATATATATATATATATAATATATAAACATATTTTTAAACATTCTTTTTAATTTATATGTAATATTGTTAAGAACTTAAGAGTTTTGAGTTTACTATATGATGAAGATATAAATAACATCAAAGCATCAAACTTGAAGGAGAAATCATTGTTGGCGAATACGAAATCGTTCTTTGTCTAAAAAAAGACACTTGATCTTGACGATTTCTAATACTTGAAAAATAGGCCGCCGCTAGACCAAGCATCCAAAACTTTTCATGTAACTGGTTGGTTATTATAACTTCAATATTAATAAAATATATTTTCTCCCATTTTTCGGTAGGATATTCTTGGTGTAAACTCCAAACGACCAAATTTAAACATTCTAGCACATCCGATAGACACAAACGTTCATTTAGATTCCACATTTCTATACTAGTAGCATATTTGGTGTCAAACTCTGGTAATACTATCCATCGAAATTCTTCAGTGTGAAGATCGATAGCTAATACTTGGTAAGATGTTTGCTTAAGCTTCTTCAATGTCAACCAAAAGAGGGATCCGTTTGCGTAGACTGATGTTTGCTCATCGCAGAAGATGCAATGATGTAAATTATAAAAACCAGCGTCTCTTTGCTCACCATTATCAAGGGATGGAACCTTGGCCATGAAATAATGGTCATAATTTTTATTTCTTGAATATATCAAAATCACCTTATATGATTTTGTAACAATATCTTTGCCAAATCCAGCAAGAAACGGCATTCTCTTCACTAATCCACCTTCATGATAAAATTACATTTGATAAATAAGTATATAACAAATTACTATGTGACAATTGAAATGCAATTCTATAATCAACCGTAGAACAAGAAAGTTGACGAACCAAATAGGTTATAATGCAAGACTGATTGAGAAAGTTGTCTCCATGGTTTATCGGCCACTGTGGGGGTAAAGCAACTAAGAGTAAATGACCATTGCGTAAATTCGGGAGAAAGTTTCATGTGTTCTTTAGTTGTCGGATTGATCAAGTAAATGTACTTAAAATCTTCATGGATCCGAAGCAAGACCAATCCATCACAAGATCCCAATACTTGAATAGTTTTGTTTTGAGATTCGTCAACTGGATCATCAGAAAAAGTGTAGTAACTAGAAGAAGGACACTTTTTTCCGTTGTTGTGATCATCTCTAGAAAAAGTCTCTAAAAGAAAAGTTATTGAGTTTGAATCTTCTTCAACAAAATTCGCTGAAAAATGTTGAGCAATATAAAAAAATTTTACATTAGGGGTTGATAAGCCTGTACGAATGAGTCGTTTGTGGGAAAAGTAGGTTGATTTGATTATCGATCTCCATTTTTTTGATAAGACTTTGAATCTAGCCAGTGATGCTGTTGGAAGATGTTGAAAGATCTCTTCAACTATATTCTCTGGTATAATTATTGTCTTGGAATTATTATGTTTATCATTCTCCATTCTTTTTCAACGATGATGATTCTTGGAGTCGGTTTGTATATCTCTATATATAAAGAAAATTATGATCTAATCTTGGATTTTTAACTTTAGATTTAACATTAATTGTAGCAAACGAGATAGAACACTATTAATTTATTTTAGAATAATAAAGAGTAAATAAATAAACATGTATTTGTATATGCTATAACCTTTAAATAATAAATGTTGATTAATATATGTATATGTTACTCCTAAAAATAATGAAAATAAAATGAGACAGATTATGATTAAATATACTTTCATTTAATTTTCTTTAGCAATTAATCCCTTAGAATTAATTGTTTGATAACTAGTCTGTAATTTATTTTGAACCTTGCTAGATTTTAAAATTTCATCTAGATTAACTAGATTACGACATTAACTAGATTATACCAAAATTTCTTGAAAAAGGTTTGATATCTACTTTTTTATCCTAATTAACTAGATTATGACATTTCAGATGTGCAATAGACCGTAAACCGTGGTATACAACGATGCATGTCTCCTCTGTTCTTTAACACTTAATAACCTTCAACAATGCAACACTCTAAAGTTTTAACACTGCATAATGATGGTTCAAACTCCGTGGAGTTTGGAAAAGCATATAAAATCCGTTTTATTCTTTGATGCACAAGCGCCATAGAAAAAATAGAAGCATGCCTAAGAGGATGCCATTGCATTGGCTACACACTTTTCAGTGTCATGCAACTGCAAACTCTATTGCCAGGGATATAGCAACAACATACAATGAACCATTCTGTTTTTCAAGTATGTCATTTAAGCATATATCTCCTGTTTCCTTGAAGGGCCTGGTCTCTGCGCTAGTCATGTCACAGGGAGCAGATGATGCATAGAATTGATCAGTTTCCCAAGCTATTATTCGCCTAAAAGAAGGATCAACTATCACTGCAGCATTTACAAGCTGAAAAGTACGTTAGAAAGTGTATAAACAATGGGATATATTGTTATCAAAATGCAGATAAGAGCGATAAAAGAAATCATCAAGAAGTGGGATTATTCTAGAACGACTAAAGCTTAGATAATAAAAAGACAAGAAAGATAATTTAGAGTCTTTTGGTTACAAAAGGTATCAAGAAACCAAAATCTAACAAAAGACATGGAGCTTACTAGGTTGGGGGATGAAATGAAGTTGGCCATATGTTACTCTGTTCTTCTCACTCTTCTTTGAATAATGCAGCATATTTGCATACCTATTAGAATTATAGCAGAAATATGAAATTCAACTGAAAATATAAATGAATGAGCAAAACAGGGGAAAATGCACATTTTATTCCTCAAGTATTTGCAATCAACACATTTATTCCTCAAGTATCGTATGCACAATATTTTTGAACTTATGGTTGACTTAACAACTTTGACCTAAAATAGTTAACCTTTACCAAAAAATATTAAATGAATCGATAAACAACTTAATAAACTCAGAAAATTATCAAATTAAAATCTAAAACTCCTAATAGCTAAATTTCTATATGTTTAATTTTTGTTTATATTAAAAAGAACTCGCAACTTAATTTTGGTCAATCTCTACTTCTTCTCGAAACTTCCACTACCACAAAGCACCACACCTTCCGGCCAACTCAAACAAGAGAAACGACAGTGTTTCAACTGATGGGGTTTAATGAAGCAAACACGATAATGGGCCTGACAACAAAAAAGCCCATAAATCAGACGACATCGCCGACAACAGGTACCTTGTAGATGTCCAATAGTTAGTTTACGGCTTCATTTTCTTCTCTTTTTTTTTTTTTTAGGGCTTCATCTTTATCACACGTCGTTGCATT
>Ga0041059_1001837_pt1 | contig 16513 bp, 16 predicted proteins | sample AraColnosormetaG_FD_56232 | JGI IMG/M metagenome (GOLD analysis project Ga0041059, IMG submission 56232) | Arabidopsis roots microbial communities from North Carolina, USA - Col MF nosort | ecosystem: Host-associated > Plants > Roots > Unclassified | place: USA: North Carolina | collected...
TTTTTTTTTTTTTTTATTGGATTAACTTTGTCTTGTTCAATGTTGTTGAGAAGATCTAAAAAAGATAAAACCTAACTTTACCGCTTTTTGTGTCTTGGCATAAATTTTTAACCTTTTTGGGATTTAGTCTTGTCGGGTCCAAATTAGATATCTTTAAAATGTCAAACTTTATGTGTGAATGTCAAAATTGCATGTAACTGTTGATCTCTTTAATTTACTTAAGATTCTTGTGGTTCTTTGTAAAACAGAGTATTCTTGGATTATTCCACCTGCTTCCATCTAAGAAGAGGAAGATTGAGATTCTTAAAGATATAAGTGGCATTATCAAACCATCAAGGATGACTTTATTACTTGGTCCACCTAGTTCAGGGAAAACAACTTTGTTACAAGCTTTAGCTGGGAAGCTTGATGACACTCTCCAGGTTTGTTTTGTTGTCTATCATATTTATATTATTTATATGTATGTAAGCTCTTGGTTGAGTTAACATTTTCCGGGGTCTGTGACAGATGTCTGGGAGGATAACTTACTGCGGTCATGAGTTTCGTGAGTTTGTTCCTCAGAAGACTTGTGCTTACATTAGTCAGCATGACCTTCACTTTGGAGAAATGACTGTGCGAGAGTCATTGGACTTTTCGGGACGATGTTTAGGTGTTGGGACTCGGTACCAGCTTTTGACTGAGCTCTCAAGGAGGGAGAGAGAAGCTGGAATTAAGCCTGACCCTGAGATTGATGCATTTATGAAATCCATTGCTATATCTGGCCAAGAAACTAGTTTGGTTACAGACTATGTACTTAAGGTACATCTTTTTTGCATGCTTCTGTCTTATTCTAACAAACAATTTTTGACCTTATCCTTGGTTTAATGCCACTTGACAGTTACTTGGTCTGGACATTTGTGCTGACACACTTGTTGGAGATGTGATGAGACGAGGTATTTCTGGTGGACAGCGGAAACGTCTAACAACAGGTACAACTTATGTTCCCTTTGATATTCCCATGGTTCCTTCAGTGAATATGTGTTCTTAAACTTGTATGTCTCTTGTTTAAAATGAGCAGGAGAGATGTTGGTTGGACCAGCAACAGCTCTTTTCATGGATGAAATATCAACAGGGTTAGACAGTTCCACAACATTCCAAATTTGCAAGTTCATGAGGCAACTAGTTCATATCGCGGATGTCACAATGGTCATTTCGCTTCTACAACCTGCGCCAGAGACATTTGAGCTTTTCGACGACATTATCCTACTCTCAGAGGGCCAAATTGTCTACCAGGGGTCACGAGACAACGTTCTTGAGTTCTTTGAGTACATGGGTTTCAAATGTCCTGAAAGGAAAGGTATTGCAGATTTTCTGCAAGAAGTTACGTCTAAGAAGGACCAAGAACAGTATTGGAACAGGAGAGAACATCCTTACAGCTATGTATCAGTGCATGACTTCTCAAGCGGCTTCAATTCTTTTCACGCAGGGCAACAACTTGCTTCAGAATTCAGGGTTCCTTATGACAAAGCAAAAACTCATCCTGCAGCACTAGTGACACAAAAGTATGGTATATCAAACAAGGATCTATTCAAGGCATGCTTTGATAGAGAATGGCTTCTTATGAAACGTAACTCCTTTGTGTACGTGTTCAAGACCGTCCAGATAACCATCATGTCTTTGATTGCCATGACGGTTTATTTTCGGACAGAAATGCATGTCGGCACTGTGCAAGATGGTCAAAAGTTTTATGGTGCTCTCTTTTTCAGCTTGATCAATCTAATGTTTAATGGAATGGCTGAACTAGCCTTCACAGTGATGAGGCTTCCGGTTTTCTTCAAGCAGAGGGACTTCTTGTTCTATCCTCCATGGGCTTTCGCATTACCCGGTTTTCTTCTCAAGATTCCGTTATCTCTTATTGAATCAGTTATATGGATCGCTCTTACATACTACACTATTGGTTTTGCTCCTTCTGCTGCCAGGTACATTTGCTCATGAAAATCACTAAGGAACTTGTTTTTTTTGCTTCTATTGTCATTCCCTTGAACTAACCAAACTTGTTCCATTAGGTTCTTCCGGCAGTTGCTAGCATACTTCTGTGTGAATCAGATGGCACTTTCTTTATTTAGATTCCTTGGAGCCCTTGGAAGAACAGAAGTCATCGCCAACTCTGGCGGGACATTAGCATTGCTAGTCGTATTTGTTCTTGGAGGCTTTATTATTTCTAAAGGTAAGCAGATAATCCCTTTTGATATCGTGTTCAGCTTCTTTCTCTATGGGATTATTAAGTGAAACATATATTATGTCTTGTTTCGCAGATGACATCCCGTCGTGGCTGACTTGGTGCTATTATACATCACCTATGATGTATGGACAGACTGCATTAGTTATAAATGAATTTTTGGATGAGCGATGGGGCAGCGTAAGATTTCTCATCTAGACCTCATCTGGTTGACTTCTCTTTTCAAATTGTGATATAAATTCTGTTATGTTACATGATGCAGCCAAACAATGATACACGCATCAACGCGAAAACAGTTGGAGAAGTCTTGCTGAAGAGCAGAGGCTTCTTTACAGAACCATATTGGTTTTGGATCTGTATTGGGGCGCTACTTGGGTTTACTGTGTTGTTCAACTTCTGTTACATAATAGCCTTGATGTATTTGAACCGTAAGTGCTCTCATTTTGAACTTTCTGACTATTCAGAACAAGAATCATTTTTAGTTGACAAGATCTTGAAATTTTTTCTTGTAGCTCTTGGTAACTCCAAAGCTACTACAGTTGTGGAAGAAGGTAAAGACAAACACAAAGGGAGTCACAGTGGAACAGGAGGTGAAATCTTTTACCTCTTCAATTCTGCAGCCTTTTCACTTTGGTTATTCTGACTCTACTAAAAAAGTTGCAGGTTCTGTAGTGGAACTCACTAGTACTTCAAGTCATGGACCAAAGAAAGGAATGGTTTTACCTTTCCAACCACTTTCTCTAGCATTCAACAATGTGAACTACTACGTGGATATGCCTGCAGTAAGCAACTGCGTCTCATACTTGTTCTCGTTGTATCGCTTTACAAATGCACCTTTAGTTGTATTCATTGTTTCCTTTAAATTCTGCAGGAAATGAAGGCTCAAGGAGTTGAAGGAGATCGACTTCAGTTACTAAGAGACGTTGGTGGAGCTTTCAGGCCTGGCGTATTGACAGCATTGGTCGGTGTTAGTGGTGCGGGTAAGACTACCTTAATGGATGTCTTGGCCGGTAGGAAAACAGGAGGCTATGTAGAAGGGAGTATTAACATATCTGGTTACCCAAAGAACCAAGCAACATTTGCTAGAGTCAGTGGTTACTGTGAGCAAAATGATATCCATTCTCCACATGTTACCGTTTATGAATCCCTTATCTATTCAGCATGGCTTCGTCTTTCCGCCGATATAGATACCAAAACACGAGAGGTAAGTATTACTATACATAACGTTTCATTTGTTTTTCATAATCACTCGCATGATTTTATAATCTGGTAACCTTTTTTTGCATGTAGATGTTTGTGGAGGAAGTGATGGAGTTGGTGGAGCTTAAACCTCTTAGAAACTCTATAGTTGGTCTTCCTGGTGTAGATGGTCTTTCAACAGAACAGAGGAAGAGGCTTACTATAGCAGTTGAATTGGTAGCTAATCCATCAATAATCTTCATGGACGAGCCAACATCTGGTCTTGATGCAAGAGCTGCTGCCATTGTTATGCGTACTGTTAGGAATACTGTTGATACAGGAAGAACTGTTGTTTGTACAATTCACCAACCTAGCATCGACATTTTCGAATCCTTCGATGAGGTTTGCTTCCGAAATTTTTTCCACTTTTAAGTCCCTGAACCAGGATAAAGTTAATCAATCATCTTTGGTTTAATGCAGTTGCTGTTGATGAAACGAGGAGGACAAGTTATATATGCTGGAACACTAGGACATCACTCACAAAAACTCGTTGAATACTTTGAGGTGAATCATTGGTTTTGCTTTTCCTCTCTCTTGGTCATATGAATATGGAACTATATCTAGAACTTTTCTTGCAGGCTATTGAAGGGGTTCCAAAGATCAAGGACGGATACAATCCTGCGACGTGGATGCTTGACGTCACTACTCCTTCAATGGAGTCACAAATGAGCGTGGACTTTGCTCAAATATTCGTTAACTCCTCTGTTAATCGGTATGTGTTTTAAGAAAAATGCTACTACTAATGCAGAGTTGTTACACTGTGTTTCTAATATGAACTTGATGTTTTACTCAGGAGAAATCAGGAACTCATCAAAGAGCTGAGTACTCCACCACCGGGATCGAATGATCTCTACTTCCGAACCAAGTACGCGCAACCATTTTCTACTCAAACCAAAGCTTGCTTCTGGAAAATGTATTGGTCAAACTGGAGATATCCTCAGTACAATGCCATTCGGTTTCTCATGACAGTAGTCATTGGTGTCTTGTTTGGTCTACTTTTCTGGCAAACAGGAACTAAAATGTAAGGCATCTTCTTTTCTCTATTCCATAAGTAAACTATCATCTTATCAAAATGTGACGTATTCATCCAAAAACACCAAAACAGAGAGAAAGAGCAAGACCTGAATAATTTCTTTGGAGCCATGTATGCTGCTGTATTGTTCCTCGGTGCCACCAACGCTGCAACAGTTCAACCCGCAGTTGCTATTGAGCGAACGGTTTTCTACCGCGAAAAAGCCGCTGGAATGTACTCCGCCATTCCCTATGCAATTTCTCAGGTACTTAACCATTCTAATAATTTTGCCTCAACTTTTATATGCTACTTTTCCTAAGATATGGTTATCTAAAAATGATGCAGGTAGCAGTAGAAATCATGTACAACACTATACAAACCGGAGTTTACACACTTATCCTTTACTCGATGATCGGATACGACTGGACTGTGGTCAAATTCTTCTGGTTCTACTACTACATGTTAACATGCTTCGTCTACTTCACCCTATACGGTATGATGCTTGTCGCCTTGACACCAAACTATCAAATAGCTGGAATCTGCTTGTCCTTCTTCCTCAGTTTCTGGAATCTTTTCTCCGGTTTCCTCATCCCTAGACCGGTAAATAAACTAAGCAACTTCCATTTGAATTAATAATATAAAAAAAAAGTGTTTTAAGAGCTAGACTAAACTTTTAACTTTTGATGCAGCAAATACCAATATGGTGGAGATGGTACTATTGGGCATCACCTGTGGCTTGGACATTGTATGGAATCATCACATCTCAAGTAGGAGACAGGGATTCGATTGTGCACATCACTGGTGTTGGAGATATGAGTCTTAAAACGTTGCTCAAAAATGGATTCGGGTTCGATTATGACTTCTTACCAGTTGTAGCCGTTGTCCACATCGCCTGGATCTTGATCTTTCTCTTTGCCTTTGCTTATGGTATCAAGTTCCTCAACTTCCAAAGAAGGTGAAGAAAACTTTTATTAGAATAGATTTCAAAAATCTTTATAGATTAGTGTTTGAATGAATTCATGTAAATTTTCTTTGTCTTACCTAATTATTTATTTATTGTCGTTTGGTAATAATAAATAACAGTTCATGTTTACAATATGATATTTTCCTTATTCATACTTGGTATATGCTTTATTCTCTAGTGATTCTCATTACAAAGATATTTGTGCAAGTTTGGACTCGTCCCAAATCAAGAAAAATGTTGTAGTCAAAATGCTTTTCAGTTACGAGTCTGAAACCTGACAACACAAAATTATAAATTGTTTTTATTTATTTTTTCCTAATCAAAACGATTTTTTCCTAATATAAAATTTGATATTTTGAGGGGTAAAAGAAGCAATAATTGAGAATATTGAGATACTAAAATTGTGACGAGACGCTTGATGGGTTCCACTTAAATATCTGATATGATTACACGTGGCAGACTATGCTCCGTCCCTAATGAGCTTCGTGTGATTTTGATTAATTTTGTTAACTTTTATTTTTGTCGTCTAGTTTTTTAAATTTATTAATTAATTTTTATTTATCTTCTAATTTAGATTTTATTCCTTTAAGCTTTTTCGCTCCTCACTCTCTCTTCCCAAAGTTCTCTGTAAAACTCTCTCTCCGTCTTCAATGGTTTACACGATTTCAGGCGTACGTTTTCCTCATCTTCCATCGATTAAGAAGAAGAATTCGTCTCTTCACAGTTTCAATGAAGATCTCAGGAGAAGCAACGCTGTCTCATTCTCTCTGAGGAAGGACTCTCGTTCTTCTGGTATTTGCTCCATCTCCTTTGTTTATATCTCCGTGTGTCTCCTTCTAGTGGCACGGGTTTCGAGATTGGTGATTTCCATGGAGTCAATGTGTGGGATTCAATTTTTGTATCCTGCTTCGTGGAACATTCTTTTTTATGGAGGATTAATTTGGTGTATAATTAGAATTTAGATGGTTGATGAAGTTTAGGAGATAATGAGATCTTTGAGGTTTCGGCAATGACGAATTTATACATGTTCGTCTCTGGAATTTTGGTGATATTAGGTTTATAAGACCAAGTTTCGACTTAATGCGAGCTTTGCATCTAGAGATTTCCCAGTTCAATGGTCCTCTATATTATGTATCTATTATTGTTGATTCAAATCTAGAAGTTTGAATGATAGTAGCAGTGTTTTGTTACTCTTCTTATTTCTCTGTGGAGTGATTCTTATATCCATTGTGCTAATTTCTTAGGGAAGGTTTTTGCTCGGAAGCCATCGTATGATTCTGATTCGTCTTCCTTAGCTACCACTGCATCTGAGAAGCTCCGTGGCCATCAGAGTGATAGCTCTTCATCTGCCTCTGATCAAGTACAATCTCGGGATACTGTCTCTGACGATACTCAGGTTTGTTGGCATGAGAACCAACCATGAACTTGTGATTAGCACGATAATTAGATAGAATCCCTTTCTCCCCTCTACTGTTCTTAAATGATTATTATTAGGTGCTCGGCAATGTAGACGTTCAGAAAACTGAAGAAGCCCAGGAAACAGAGACACTAGATCAAACTTCTGCACTCTCAACATCTGGAAGCATAAGTTATAAAGAAGATTTTGCAAAGATGTCACACTCTGTCGACCAAGAAGTTGGGCAGAGGAAGATTCCACCTCCTGGAGATGGGAAGAGAATATATGACATTGATCCTATGTTGAACAGTCATCGTAATCATCTTGATTACCGGTAAACAATAAATTCTGTCTTGCTTTAGCTTGTTTGCAAAGAGTATTCCCTCAAAACTATTAAACAATGAATGTAACTTTTGTTGGTGGAACATGTAAGTTTTATGTCACCTTAATTTCCATCCTTCTCCTGGCTTAAGAAATTTTGTTTCTTTTCTTTATTAAGTTCTAATTACTCAGCATGACGTTGTAGATATGGGCAGTACAGAAAACTGCGTGAAGAAATTGACAAGAATGAAGGTGGTTTGGAGGCATTTTCTCGTGGTTATGAAATATTTGGCTTCACTCGAAGGTAAACTTCATTCGAACATATATTCAAGTGCCGTTTCCATAGCTTTAATAATTCTTATTATTGCATTTTCAGCACTCTAGTCTCAGTAAAAGTTTAGTAGATACTCTACAGATAGTTGGTATTGCAGTTGCTAATTATAATTCACTGCTTTATTAGCGCCACTGGTATCACTTACCGGGAATGGGCACCGGGAGCTAAGGTTTGTTTCAACTCAATAGTCAATACTTTACCTAACAATTATGTCTTTAATGATTTTGTGTTATATTTGTTCCGTCATTAGAGTTTCAGAATTTTCTTGTGTATGTCAAATGCAACTTCTTATGCCCGTGACGAGAACTAAATCTAAAATCATGGATTAAAACTCATGTATTCCCTCATGTGATGCACACCTATTACGAACATACCAAAAACAATTTCTGTGGTGGTGAATTTTTTTTCTTTGAGCTGTTGGGGTTACAGATTTCAAAACTGGTCAAGTGGTTTTTTATTTAACATAAGTAGAATGATCAGCCTGGGCTCATAGTTCAGTAAACAGGGTCTCATGTCCCCATGACATCGGTTTTGTCTTTTCTATTCTGTTCCATGCATGTTAGTGTATCTGCACCTGATTGAATATCTAGATTACTGTTTTTTTCTAACAAGTTATTTGGCTGAATTATGCCTTTCCAGGCAGCATCACTGATCGGAGATTTTAATAACTGGAATGCGAAATCTGATGTTATGGCTCGGGTATGCTCACACACTCTAATTTGTGATCTATTGTTTAATCTTCCGTCTTAGCTTATAATTTGGCTAGAAGTTAAATTTTTACTTGAACCTTAAATGATACTTGTTGGCGCATGCTTTGCTCTGTTATTATTCTGTTCCTTTCTGGAATTCTGATCTAAGACTGTCTTACAACTGATATTTGAGCAGAACGACTTTGGTGTGTGGGAAATATTTCTGCCAAATAATGCTGATGGCTCACCAGCAATTCCCCATGGCTCCCGTGTGAAGGTTACATGTTCATAGTTAACCCTTATGAAAACACATGCAAAGCTTTGTAACACTTATCGTACTTTTGATTGTATGTCATGCATTGGTAGATCCGCATGGATACCCCATCTGGTATTAAAGACTCCATTCCAGCTTGGATCAAGTATTCTGTCCAGCCACCTGGCGAGATCCCATATAATGGAGTATATTATGACCCTCCTGAGGAGGTACAAACCAGTACTCATTTTACATTCTCATTTGTTTTGGTGTTTTCTAGAGATAATCGAAACTCTTTCAGGATGTAGACATCCAATAAAAACATAATATGTAGTATTTAAGTCATAACTGGTATCCAGCATTATCTATGGGTATATGTGGTTTCATATATATATATATATATATATCCCTCGCTGAAGGCCTAAAAAGTACTCCATTGTTTCAGGATAAATATGCGTTCAAACATCCTCGTCCAAAGAAACCCACATCGCTGCGTATATATGAATCACATGTTGGAATGAGTAGTACGGTATGTTTCTTTCTCTTATCTTGGAATGGTAATCACTAAGTTCATAATGTCACTGACAAAGGTAGAAGTTTAAACTACATTTGACATGAAAATTCTCATATGTGCCTGACTTGTTTGCTTGTTGAGGATAGTGGAAAGTTTGGTCTAGGTATTTAAGAGAGAATTTTGGAATTAGTCCTTTTGAACAAATGACTATCATCATTATTTGATGGCTTAATCATCTTTAGAGAATGTATAGTTTCAATATACGAATGCAAAAGGAAATCTCATAACTCTTTTGTTCCAGGATCTTGACGGCAGGAGACTTTCACTTTTGACAATATGATAATGAGTAACGTTGTTATCTTTGATCTGCAGGAACCAAAGATAAATACATATGCCAACTTTAGAGATGATGTACTTCCCCGTATAAAAAAGCTAGGCTATAATGCTGTGCAGATAATGGCCATTCAAGAGCATGCCTACTATGCCAGCTTTGGGTATCTTCCTTTCTCAGATATAACATGTCTACCTACCTATCATTTAATGAATACCTGTTAAAAGCCATTTGTTGATTCTTCAGAGTCGTAAAACCTATTTGTCTCCTTGATGAATGAGCATGTGACTTTGCTATATGCAATGCAGGTATCATGTGACAAATTTTTTCGCACCTAGCAGCCGCTTTGGAACACCTGATGACCTTAAATCTTTGATAGACAAAGCTCATGAGCTAGGTCTGGTTGTTCTGATGGATATTGTGCACAGGTATTGGCTTCTCTTTAACGCACTTCTCCAATATTGTGAATTAGTTGATATGGACTTTTTCATGGATAATCATCATTGTCTTTAAATAAAACCAGCCATGCATCAAAAAACACACTGGATGGCCTGGACATGTTTGATGGTACTGATGGTCAATATTTCCACTCTGGATCGCGTGGTTATCATTGGATGTGGGATTCTCGTCTTTTCAATTACGGAAGCTGGGAAGTATGTCTCTTTCCGTAGAGTTGATATTGCAATATTTATGGGAAAGCCTTTAGTGTAGCCCCATGCTGGTGGTTATGTCTGGTCCTTGTGTATTGACGTTTGGTCCTTGTGTATTTAGGTGCTTAGGTATCTTCTTTCCAACGCGAGATGGTGGCTGGAAGAATACAAGTTTGATGGGTTCAGATTTGATGGTGTGACTTCCATGATGTACACTCATCATGGACTGCAGGTGGTATTTTTGTATGGAATTAGTTTTGTTCTTTATGTCACTATTTGATAGTATCCTACAAATATGCAAATGCAAAAAGATGGCTTTATGGAACCTAACTGCTAGCGTTTGTGGCAGGTCGAATTTACTGGGAATTACAATGAGTACTTTGGATATTCTACTGATGTTGACGCTGTGGTCTATCTAATGCTGGTGAACGATTTGATTCATGGGCTATACCCTGAGGCTATTGTTGTCGGCGAAGATGTAAGTCATTTGCGCTTTTGTTCAGTATTACTGAAGTATTTTTGATACCTCTCTCCGGTTCTCTCAATTGATTTCGTTACAGGTTAGCGGGATGCCAGCTTTTTGCGTTCCTGTCGAAGACGGTGGTGTGGGTTTTGACTACCGTCTACACATGGCAGTGGCAGATAAATGGATTGAGCTTCTTAAGTATGTTCTCAGGACGTCTTGGCTTTTCAGTGAGATTATTAAGTAAGACGTTGTTATATGATACTGAACTGATATGGCGTGTTGTAATCTCTAGGAAGAGAGACGAGGACTGGCAGGTTGGTGATATAACTTTCACGCTTACCAACAGGAGGTGGGGAGAAAAATGTGTCGTCTATGCAGAGAGTCATGATCAAGCCCTTGTTGGAGACAAAACGATAGCTTTCTGGCTAATGGATAAGGTACCATTTTGGTTGCTGATAGACTCAGCAAACAGAATAACTAACATCTTACTGTCTTTGAACTCTTAGGTCTGGTTGTAATTCAGATAAATTGTTCGACTAAATCTTATGTTTTTTACTTGATTATATAGGACATGTATGATTTCATGGCCGTTGATAGACAGGCCACTCCGCGTGTAGACCGTGGGATTGCTTTACACAAAATGATCCGTCTCATTACGATGGGATTGGGTGGAGAAGGATACCTCAATTTCATGGGAAACGAATTTGGACACCCAGAATGGATCGACTTCCCAAGGACCGACCAGCACCTTCCTGATGGCAGAGTCATCGCTGGGAATAATGGTAGTTATGATAAATGCCGACGTAGGTTTGATCTGGGAGATGCAGAATATCTTAGATACCATGGACTACAAGAGTTTGATCGAGCAATGCAAAATCTAGAGGAGACGTATGGTTTCATGACTTCAGAGCACCAGTACATATCCCGCAAGGATGAAGGAGACAGAGTCATTGTATTCGAGAGAGGTAACTTGCTCTTCGTCTTCAACTTCCACTGGACCAACAGTTACTCTGACTACCGTATCGGTTGCTCTGTTCCCGGAAAGTACAAAATCGTTTTGGACTCTGATAACTCTTTATTTGGAGGCTTCAACCGGCTAGATGACTCCGCGGAGTTTTTCACCTCTGTAAGCCCTTTAACTAAGCGAGAACGAAAAGAATAAACTCTTTTCTCCAAGTCGTTACAAAGGAACTAATAATTTGCTATACAGGATGGAAGGCACGACGATAGGCCTTGCTCCTTCATGGTGTATGCACCGTGCAGAACCGCTGTAGTTTACGCTGCAGTAGATGATGATGATGATGATGAACGTTCTTCTCTTGTCCCCATAGGCCTGTTACCCGAAGATGTTTAGGAGCAAAGACAGTTGTCCGAGTTTACCTACTGTAAGCTTCTTTGTACTACAAAAATTTACTCGTTGATCTTCTTCTCCTTTAGTTTTCGCTTGCAGCATCATTATAACTTAAAAATGAAATAAAAAGTCGTTGCACTTCTACATTTTGCCTAAGCTTCATCGTAGATCCTATTTAGACATGAATTTCCAAAAACAAATCTTTGAGGATATAAAATCTGCAGAGAAAGGCTACAGATACAAGGGAAATCTTAAAAGAAAAAGGGAAGAGGACAACAAAAGCCTCCCCTCTTTATACAGGAAATTTGGATAAAAACCAAAAACACAGTAAAAACCGCATTGTTGTGTTGGTTTTACACTGGTCAATGAAAGGCTTGTGTCGAGACACCAAGCTGATGGAGAACACTGGTTGGGGAAGATGAGGAAGAAGATCTCAGGGCTTCGGCCAATGGTCCGCCCATGTTGTGATGATGGTGGTTGGAACCTCCACCGCTCCACCAGCTCATGTTTTGCTGATCTCTCCCATTGTTGTTGCTCCGGGCTCCCTCTTCGTTGCCTGTGGACAGCTTCAGAGAGACGTCTGAGGAAGAGTTCCCGGGCATGGAGATGGAGAGACAAGTGGCTGAGCTCATGGGGCTTGAACTATTGTCAGCTTCTTGGAGCGAAGAACGAGGCCAATCGTCAAAGAAGGGCCTCAGGATGTGTCCTCCATCTGATCTGTTGTTACTGAATCCGATGTGGGACTCGTATGGCCTCTTGTTGTTCATGTTGTTGCTTTCTTGCTTCATCTCCGAACAACTGTTAACAGAATCCACATCTCATTGGTGAAAACAAAGCACAAAAGCAATAATTTGTCAAAAGAGAAACCACATTTAGGCTTCAACAACAAAGTTGCAGACAGTAGTAGCCTTTATATTAGTTTATAGGCTTTAAAAGTACCTTTTAATGTGGGTTTTATAAGAATTGATTAAGCAGTAAATAGAAATAGAATTATAAAGTGAGTGTTTTGTATATCATGTGTTGTGTGTGGATAGGGGAGGTGGGTGCAGAAGAATCTAAAAGCTTTAACTTTTCTGCAAGATATGAGACATATATGGGTCAGCTTTCACTAAGGTCCTACCATTTCTCTCTCTTTCTATTTTCTCTGTTTGAAAAGTCTCACACCTAGCTTCAAATTATAGATTCTATCAAATCCAATGTTATCATTATCTCTCAACACAATAAGAAAAAAGAAAGAAAGATATTTTCACAATGAAATCAAACTCATAATTCAACAAACAAACAAACCAACCAACCCTAAAATGATAAGGATGTGTCTCTCAATTTCCAACATTACCCCTCTCTTCACAACATCGCTATGAACATACAAACCAAGTTGTGTATATCATTAGTTCATACTTCATACTAATAAATCAAGAATCAGTATTGCTTTAAATCGATTTCATTATTATTCAAAACAATTGTCTAAAATCTCAACCATGAATCTTATTGGCTCAACACTAAAGAAATAAAAAAGTCAATGTGTTTAAGTTTAATGTTTTGACCATAAAGTTCAACAGCTAAAACAGACAGACCTAAGAGAAAAAAAAACAGTTTCTTTTTATTACCTTTGACTAAGGTGGAGAAGTTCAGATGAAGAGTTAGAAGAGCCAGAGAAGAAGAAAGATCCTCCTTGACCAACCACTTCCTCACTACCACCACCACCACCAAAAGCAAACGTAGATGTTGTTGTTGCTGTTGTAGTGGTGGCTGCGGCTGCTACTGATGAAGCCATGGACGTGGCAGTTGCATTGACGGTGGTTGGAGTTTCCACAGGCTTTCTTGAACGGTTGCGGCCACGGTGCATGTGGCGCTCGCAATACTTGTGGCCAGCGAAGACGTCTCTTGAACATCTCCACTTCTTACCATCCGTTCTCCTGCATCTGCCTGGCTCAGGATCCATCGCTGCCCTTCCCAAATACCCTGTTTTCAACATTCATATCACATATCAGATCAATAACAAGATTCTAATCCTACTTAATCCCATTCACACATGTTTAGATCTTCAAGATTGGCAAAACGAGATAATATACTAATATTGAAAGTCTGGATCTTGGGAACACAACTCCAACACCAGTAGCACAAAACCCATTTATATTTAAAAAATAGATAGATGAAGACTGTTCTCGAGACTCACAAGCAGGTTGGTAATGAGGTAGGTGTTGAAGAGGATGGTGAAGAAAGTAGGAAGGAGATAGATGGAGAAGGCTTTTCTTGATTGGTAAAAGGAGCTCCTGAGGAACAGCAGCACCAGCCAACATGTACCTGTAGATCAGAGCTTGTAGTTCAAGTTCTTGCCACTGTGCCCAGCTAAAGAAGCTCCCCATCTCTACAAAAAGGAATCAAAATCAATTAAACACAAACTATATGAATGAAAAGTCTAATTCTTTATCAAGAAAGATAAGATAAGAGGAAGAAAAGACTCACTGGGGAACCTGGAGGAAGAATCAGGAGACAAAGAGGAGAGTTTAGAAGAAGTAGGCTCAGGGGTAAAGAGAGGAAGAGCAGTAGAAGTTGCAGTGTGAGAATGAATCTGGTCAAAGACATGTTTTGGTATCTTAGCTGCAGAAGGTTGTTCTTCTGACTCTGTCTGATGTTGTTGCTGCTGCTGGCTTCTCCATTGTTTCAGTTGCAAATCCATTGAAGAAAGAGAGAGAGAAGTGTTGGTTACTTTAAGGATAATGGTTTTTCCCCTTTTTTGTCTTCCAGGGTTCTGATTTAATAGCTTATGAAAGTCTTGTTGGTTGGGTTACGAAGAGCAAAAGAAAAGAAAAAAGAACTTTCTTTGCTCGAAGGAAAAAGCTTTGTTCTTGGTAGTCAGTTTCTGTATCTGAGCTTCTTCTGCAGAGAGAGAAAGGACAGAGTAGAGGGAAAGAGGTTTTTAATAGAGAGACTTGCGAGAAAAAGACAGTGAGACAAGACAGATGCGGGGAGAAAATACTATACAGTAAAAAAGACTACTACTATAGTATAACTCTTTATTAATTGTGTTCACAAATCTCTCTTCATTAATCTCAAAGACTATTTAAAATAATTGGTTTAACATTTGTATCAATAAAAAAATGAAAAGCAAGTCAGAAAACCCAGAAAGAACCACTCTGCAAGATGAAGATGGAGAGATAATAACCTGCAGTTTTTCTGTCTTTGCTGCTTTGGAAATACCAATCTCCATTTTTATATTAGTATAGCTTTTTAATTTGTTTTATAATGAAAACAAAAGCCTACTTGTTAAGAATATTTAATTAGTCTTTTAACCAAGTAATTTAGATTATTTAATGAGTAAGCGTTACGTCGATATAATTTGTAATTTGCATTTGTGACAAACCTAACTACTTTTAAATTTGAATTAGTATAAAATTCGTTTAGGTTCCTATATTATCATATCATACGGCACTAGATGTAGTACTTGCCACTCTATTTTCTTTTTTAACTGATTAATTTTGTACCTTCGTTCATAGATCTAGTCCGAAAATGGTAATATTAATTCGGGTAGAATCGGCTGAATTCTTGGTGGAATGAATCTGTTGCAGAAAAACTGAAAATATTATTTTGATATAATTATTTTAAAGCGTTATGCCAAAATTGACTGAAAAATTAATCAAACTAACATAACTGGTGGGAAAAAAAATGGAAACATGAGTTTAATAAATTCATCAGGCTAGTTGAACATGGATGGAGCCTCGAGAGAGAATCCCGGGTTAGCAGCAGCGGGAGGTGCGGTGCGTGATGGGAACGAGAACTGGGTTGGGGTTTTTGCTTTGAATATCGAAATCTGTTCAGCGCCACTAGCAGAGTTGTGGGGACTCTACTATGGGTTACACATAGTCTGGGAGCAAGGAATAACACGCCTTGAGCTGGAAGTGGATTCGAAGATCGTGGTTGGGTTTTTACAGACAGGGATACCGGATTCTCATCCTCTATCTTTCCTACTACGTTTGTGTTATGGCTTCATATCAAGGGACTGGTTAGTCCGTATTTCTCACGTGTATAGGGAGGTCAATCGTCTTGCGGACGGGTTAGCTAACTATGCGTTTTCTTTACCTCTTGGTTTGTATGTTTTTAATTCAGTTCCGGATTCTATTGCTTCTTTTGTTTTGGAGGATGTAAATGGGCCTGCGTTTTCAAGAACTATCCGAATGTAATTTCGTATTTTCTTTTTAATAAAATTGGCGGATTTTCCCCCTTTTCCTACCAAAAAAAAAAAAAAATCATCAGGCTTGAGAAACATTAAAAAAAATGGTTGTAAATGTTTATATTTTAAGTGATAGTTAAGTGAATTATAAATATTAAAAGTATTCAAGTAATTTCTCTATTAGCAAAGTTGCAGAGATTCTTGGAAGTTTTTTTGCCAAATAATTGTTAGCTATTCAAGATTTTTGTCAAAAACTTTTATACGGCGTGGTACGAGTTCATGTTGTCTTGAGTAAACATGACAAATGCATCCTTGTTTATGAGAACTCTTAGAGCAAGGTTAATCCACCTGAGGGTTTTTGAGAGGCCCGGATGCTTGAAGAGTATCGTATGAAGTTTTGGTTGTTGGAAGACCTCGGATTGCGTCATTGCGGAAATGTTAAAGCGAACGGCTTCCACAGAGTCTCAGCATATCCAAGGGAAAAGTCTCATGGGCGTCATCGCCTATACGTATTGCATTATTAGCTAGTTCAAAGATGTGGGAAAATATTTCATCTAACTATCACTTCTCTGTTTTTTTTTTTTTTTTTGACATCCATCTAACT
>Ga0041059_1001838_pt1 | contig 16512 bp, 13 predicted proteins | sample AraColnosormetaG_FD_56232 | JGI IMG/M metagenome (GOLD analysis project Ga0041059, IMG submission 56232) | Arabidopsis roots microbial communities from North Carolina, USA - Col MF nosort | ecosystem: Host-associated > Plants > Roots > Unclassified | place: USA: North Carolina | collected...
AGTGACTTTACAACTTTTTTTATTATTTTTTTTTTTTTGTCAAAGAAGTGACTTTACAACTTATAATTTCTTTATTCCTTTAATTTCGGATGAATTTGTCTTTAGTACTAATATCATAAATCACTTAGAACTAAAAACTGATATACTCAAGATACCACTCAAAGGTCAATCGTGCTAATTGAATTGATATGCTGTTTAAATTGGTATTGTATGATATAATAATTAATAACGAGTTAACTACAAGTAGCTTTATATCGTAATTGAATTTTAATAGATTAAAAAATAATAAAAACCTTGCTTAATTCTAAAAAAAAAGGGAGCATTTAGCAACATTGAAAAGGAAGCGTTGACTAAATCTTCCACACGAATGGGCTCGCTCTGTCTCATGCACGCACGTCCCTGGCATAACGGTGCACTCTACCACAGAGGATCATTATTTCTTCTTCTAACCTCAGAAAACGGAAAAGTCGTCGTCTTCTTCTTCGTTCCCGCTCCCACGCTCTCTCCTCTTCCTCGGATCTTCCATCTTCTCTCTAACAGCAAATGACTCAGTCGTAACCTTCTACACTTTCTCTCTCTCCAATTTTTCACATTTTATTTTTGGCTTCCGAGCTATGACCCCAGTGCGTCTGCTTCGTCTCGACCGCTGATCGGAATAAAACCACCGCCGAGTTTCCTAGGTCTATGTGTATTGTAATATCCTCCGGAAATGGCAGCTTTCCTCGTCATGTTTATCTTCACGATCGCTCTGTTCGTCGCACTCCTTTGGGTTTTCTTCAAGTATGTCTCCATTTTTTTGCCTCTTCATCGGCGTTGAAATCGTGTTTCGTTGTTTTCACCGTTTTGCCAGTTTCTGATTTGAAATCCATTCTACTCAAAAATTGTTTCGGGAATGGATTGCGTTTCAAATTGCTGGAGGAATTTAGATAATTGTTGTTGATTTAGACAAGTTTTGGAACATATAGAATTGTTGAGCATAGAAGAATTAGGTAGATGTTGAACGTCAAGAATTTAAGTGTAGCATAGATAGATGTTCAATAATCCTTATTGAATCTAAAATTCGTTTGATTTCTCAATCAGAATTGAGTTTGATCTTTGGATTTTCAACTCTAATTAGGTCTCTCCCTTGGATTCTCCGGCATAGTGCTGGAATAACTCTCAGTTTTCAGTTTGATGGATGGAACTGCTTGAAGGATGTTGCATTGCAATTCAAGAAGGTTTGTATGTCGAATAATTTATCTTTGTGATTTCTGTATCTCTGGTTTTAACTACTCGGGTCTATGTTTGTTGTTTATATTATTTGCAGGGTTCTATTGAATCTATAGTCATTGGAGAATTTAAAGCCAATCTAAGTCAATCCCTGGTTGAACTTTGTGCTACGGCTTTTATCCAGGACCCTAAAGTTATATTCTCTATATGTGACCTGAAAATAGTTACTAGACCCTCCCACTCAAGTAAAGGTCCGCGCAAACCAAAAACTCGGAAATCGAGCTCTGGTGGCAAGGGAAAGTTGATGCTATTTGCTAATATTGGCAGATTCTTTTCAGTTTCCATGACAAATATGGTAGTGCAGGTAATTGTAGCCTGCTCTGATATCCATGAAAGCTCTTTTTATTTGGTTTAGCTTCATGATAAATTCCCTTTCATTCTGTCTTGTTGAGCTAGTTTTGATGAAAGCAGCATGAATGGTAGTGATGCTACTAGCTTCTATTGTTAGTACCATAAACTAAATTATAATGAATGATTCACTTGCAATGATCTTCATTAATTTTGATGAAATATTATCTCACTGGCTATTTAGATATAGAGTAGTAAAATATTGACCACAAGCCTAGATATATTTCCCATGATGAGGCGCTTTATGCTCAAATGACTGTTAGCTTTCTGTGCTTCTGTTAACTTATTCTTTATAGAAGATATACTTGTTTAACTCAAACACTGTTTTGACTAGGTAGAACAAAATTAGGCTTTGTAGAACTATACTAACCATCATGTCTACTGGTTGTTCTTATTTTCTCTTGCAACTGCAGACACCTAAAGCTACAGCAGAAATCAAGGAGTTGGAGCTCGATTTATCTAAGGACAGAGGGTCAGGGAATTTTTTCATGAAGTTGTATCTATTGCCGATATTTGTACAGATTGGTGAACCACATGTTACTTCCACTCATTCACCTGAGATGGACAGTGACATTTGCCTCGCTAGGCAGACACCTTCCAAAACCGCAGAGGGGTCTTCTTCTTCTTCTTTTCATTGCGAAAAGATCTCCTTGTCCTGCGAATTTGGTCCTAATAGGTACCTTTTGCTTGACATACTCATATGATTTCTTACCCCATTCACATGTACATTTTAATCCTCATGGCTGCCATATTTTGGTCTTCCTGGAGCAGAAAATCAAGTCCAAGTATAAAGAACGTCGAAGTAGACCTAGCTAATGCTGTTTTAAACCTTAACGAGAAGCTGCTGTTGAAAAACAAATCCTCGACAAGTGCTGCTTCCAAAGGTGAAGTGATTGATTCAAGTTCAGGTAACACCACTTCAGAGAAGCCTCCAAAGCAACCAATGAATGTTTTGGTTGCAAAGCATGCTTCAAAATTCCCTGAGAAGGTGAGTGATTTTTTTTAGCATGAGATAACTGCAAGTGTCTTTTATTGATTATATATGCACACATATGCATGTTGCATCAGCATCACTTATCCAACTCATAGTTGCTAAAAACAAATCTTACATTTCGTTAAGCTACAGTTAGAAACCATGTAAGATTAATATTTGCTTCTACAATGAAAGGAGTGTGTGCATATGGTGTATAGTCAATTTTTATCTGAAGTCTTACTCGTGCCTTTGACTTTATGTGGTAGGTTTTATTTGATTTAACGAAGCTTGAAATCAGATTTGTGCATCAAGAACATGATTTTTCTATCGCCAACAGCATAAAAGGCTTTCAATTGAGAAGTGCCAAATCTCAATCTGGTGAAGATGGCAAGGAAGACACATGTCTTGATTTTGCCATGGAACTCCAGGAGATGCATGTATGTTAAAAATCAGTTGTCTTAGTAATAATCCAGTGAAATTTTCGTTTTGATGTACCATCCTCTGTTGCTGCCTTTAAATTTCCCTTTCATTTCAGCTTTTTAGAGAATCTGAAGTTTCTGTCTTGGAGATGACAAAATTTGGAGTTTTCACCAAGGTGTATTGTCCGATACAGGTGAGTCCTCTGAATTAAGACAGAAGTCTTTGGTAATGCATTTTTTGTTGTTGTCCATGTGCATTGGTTGCTTTTACAATCGGAAATGGTTAGAAAAACAGCTTATACAATGCTCCTTTTGGTTTTATATATTTTTCACATGTGCTGCAATTAACAGAAGGGCGTTCATGATTTGATGTATTACCTGATCTTGATGTTCCTCTCAGGAATCCTTACCTGTTAGAGCCGAGGTTGAGATTAAGCTGGGAGGTATAATGAGCAACATTATAATGACGAGATTTGAGCCGCTGTTGCGTTTGCACTTCTCTAGAAAGAAAAAGATGGTTCTCAAAGAGGAAAGACCTACCATTGCAAAATCAGAAACCACTGGTTTTAAGGCTGTGGTATGGAAATGTGCCACCTCAGCCCCTGATGTGACGGTTGTGCTATACAATCCTGGCGGTTCTCCTATATACCAAGTAAGTAGAAGGCGTGTGTTTGCTGCTGTCTTGTTGGTTCTAAATTCAGGAAAGTTTTTCAATATTTCTTTGTTTCAGTTTGAAATATTATGGTTCATGCATGTTTTGCACGATCTTTAATTAGCATCATTAAGGCGTAGCAAGAATATTTACTAATCAACCTCAACTCTGACTTTAATTCTTCTTTTTTTTTTTGCAGTGCGGCTTAGATTCATTTCAGGCCACTGCAAATAATATGTCAAATAGGGGTACAGTTGTACAGATGGAGCTAAATGAACTGACTTTATGCATGGTAGATGAACATAAGGGATGTTTGAAAGAAAGCCTTTTTGGTTTAGAGTCAGATCCAGGTTCATTAATCAATATAAGAAAGGTCAGATCGGAATGGGGCAAGAAAGAAGTGTTACCTGAGGGCGATGGTTCTAAGGGTAAACAAACTCTGGTGGTTGACGTATCAGAAATAGGTCTTTTATTTTCTTTCAGGAGTGTTGAAGCGCTTACAGTAAATGCAATATCAAGTCAGGCTTATATTAAAAGTTTAACTGGTTCTAGTAGTAAGAACAAACAGGAAAAAGGGGCACATAGATCGAAGCCGCCATCGGGCAGAGGGACTCAACTGTTGAAACTGAATGTTGAACGTTTCTCTCTTAATTTCGCTGGAGATTCAAGCCTGGAAAATACAGTCATTGATGATCCTAAACGTGTCAATTATGGATCACAGGGGGGAAGAATTATAATTAGTGTCTCAGCTGACGGCTCACCTCGAACTGCCAGCGTTTTCTCTACTTTGTCCGAAGAACATGAGAAGTTGAAGTACATAATTTCGTTTGAAATACTCAAATTCGGATTTACTCTAAACAAGGAGATTCAGTCTACACAGGTAGAACTTGAAACAGCAAAGGCGATCTACCAGGAATTTTTGGAGGAACCTCACCAAGTTTCCAGAGTGACACTTTGTGACATCCAAAACGCTAAGTTTGTACGTCGAATAGGCGGTGGTAAGGAAGTTTCAATCTGTTCGCTCTTCAGTGCCTCTAATATTGCCGTCAGATGGGAGCCTGATGTGCACATATCAATGGTCGAGCTTGGTCTGCGTTTGAAGTCCCTAGTCTTAACTCAGAAACTTAAGCAACATGGTAACAGAAACCCTGAAGAGGCTTCCACTGTAACCGGTGATAAACAGAAGGAAGAACCAACTACTACCCCGAATTCACTTGATAAGAAAAAGAAGAAGGAATCTATATTTGCTGTTGACGTAGAGATGTTAAGCATAACTGCGGAGGCTGGGGATGGGGTGGAGGCTGAGGTGCAGATTCAGTCAATTTTCTCAGAGAATGTGGGTATTGGAGTACTTCTGGAAGGATTTATGCTTGGTTTTTGTGGATGTAGAATAGTCAAAAGTAGCCGGGTACAGATATCACGAATACCCAGCATGCCTTCCACTTCATCCAGTGTGACCCCAGCAACAGGTGGGACTCCATGGGATTGGATAGTTCAAGGAGTTGATATACATATATGCATGCCCTTCAGGCTACAGCTCCGTGCTATTGATGATGCTGTTGAAGAAATGCTGAGGGCTTTGAAGCTTGTAACCAACGCCAAAACCAAACTCATTTTTCCAATAAAAAAGGAAAGCTCAACACCTAAAAAACCTGGGTCGAAAAAAGTTGGGCGTATAAGATTCGGCATTCGCAAGTTAATATTTGATATTGAGGAAGAACCCCTCCAGGGTTGGCTTGATGAACATTACCATCTTATGAGGAAAGAAGCTTATGAGTTAGCCATAAGGTCGAAATTCCTTGATGAATTAATGTCCAGTGGAAACCAGGTTCCTAAAACTGGGGGAGATGAGTCAGACGGTGAGAAGAAAATTTCTTTCGAGGGAGAAGAAATTGACCCACAAGATCCTGCCATTATCCAGATGATGAATGAAAAATTATATAAACAGTCGTTCAGTTCATATTACAAGTCTTGTCAAAGTTTAAGACTTTCAGATGGTTCAGGTGCCTGTAAAGAAGGTTTTCAGGCTGGTTTTAAGATGAGCACTTCTAGGACATCTCTACTTTCTGTCTCTGTTACTGATTTGGATCTAAGTTTGACAGCTATTGGTGGAGGTGAAGCTGGGATGATAGAAATTGTTAAGAAGCTTGATCCTGTAGCTGAAGAAAAAGACATACCTTTTTCGCGGCTTTATGGAAGCAATCTTCGGTTAAACACTGGAACTCTCGCTGTTCAAATACGAAATTACACATTTCCTCTTCTCTCAACAGCTTTCGGTAAATGCGAAGGGTGTCTTGTGTTGGCTCAGCAGGTAAGACTGCCCTTCTCTCTATAGCAAATATCATATTATTTCCCCTTTGTTTCAAAGCTATCCTCTTTTTTTCTCTGTGATAAAGAGTTTCTGGAGGAAGCTTGATGTTTTCTACAGATTAATTCACTGGAACATTATACATGCATGAATTGTCGTTTCAAATGATGAAAAATTTGTTCCCGCCTGCATCTTTTGTTTTCTTCTGTCTGCTTTTCTTTTTGTAGTCTTTTCTTCCCTTTAAGGTTCTTTAGTCTTATTCCTATAAACCCTTCTCTTATTTTGACGTAGGCAACAGCTTTTCAGCCACAAATAATCCATGACGTATACATAGGAAGATGGAGAAAGGTGCAGATGCTCCGTTCAGCGAGTGGAACAACACCCGCAATGAAAACATATCTTGACCTGCCGATAAAATTCCAGAAAGGAGAGATCTCTTTTGGAATTGGATATGAACCAGTACTTGCTGATATCAGCTATGCCTTCACTGTGGCTCTTCGTAGAGCTAATCTCAGTCTCAAGGGTCCTGGTCTTCTTCAGCCTCCTAAAAAGGAGAAAAGTTTACCATGGTGGGATGAAATGAGAAATTACGTCCATGGAAATGTAACCTTGTCCTTTTCTGAGACAAAGTGGATTGTTCTTGGTAGTCCAGATCCCTATGAGAAGCTTGACAAGCTCCACATGACCTCTGGCTCTGTGGAAATTCAGCAATATGATGGTCGTGTGCACTTCTCTGCTGAGGACATAAAGATTTTCTTTAGCAGTTTTGAAGGTTTGGCTAGGCATTATCCGAACTCTCCAGTTTGTCCATCAAGCTACCCTTTCCTTGAGGTTCCACGCTTCAGTCTGGAAGTCCGGATGGATTGGGAATGCGAGTCTGGAAGTCCACTAAATCATTATCTGTTTGCTTTACCTATTGAAGGAAAGGCTCGTGATAAAATCTATGATCCGTTCAGGTCTACTTCTCTCTCACTACGCTGGGATTTCACTTTAAGACCTGAGAACCCATCAGTATCTGCAGTTGATCAAACAAAAAAAGTTGGATCCGAGTGTAAGCCTGAGAAATCTTCTTTTTCTCCACCCACAATAAACATTGGTGCTCATGATTTGGCATGGTTGATCAGATTCTGGAACATGAATTACCTTCCTCCTTACAAACTACGCACGTTTTCCCGGTGGCCTCGCTTTGGAGTTCCAAGAATCCCAAGATCAGGAAATTTGTCCCTAGACAGAGTGATGACGGAATATAATCTCCGTTTAGATGTTACACCTATTTGTATCAAGCATATGACACTGGATTCTAATAATCCTGCCAAAGGCTTGACATTTGATATGACCAAGCTAAAGTATGAAATCTGCTTCAGCCGTGGCAACCAGGACTTTACTTTTGAATGCAAGCGTGAGACTCTTGATCCAGTGTACCAGGGAATAGACCTCCATTTGCCTAAAGCCTTTTTGAGAAGGGATCAGCATTGCTCAAAGCCAGCTCAGATGAGTCGAACAAGTTCACTATCTGGATCAACTGATAGAGTTACTTCTGATAATGGGACTTCTACCAGTGATGGCACTGAGAAGCATCCTGACGATGGATTTTTGTTTTCTTCTGATTATTTCACAATCAGGAGGCAGGCCCCTAAGGCTGACCCTGAAAGACTGATGGTATGGAAAGAAGAAGGAAAAATATATCGTGAAAAAGTAGATGCAAGATCTACAAAGGAGAAACAGAGTGAACCTGAGGAGAATTCACATTCCGATCCGAGCGATGATGATGGATACAATGTCGTAATAGCGGACAATTGTCAGCGTATTTTTGTTTACGGACTCAAACTATTATGGAACATAGAAAACAGAGATGCTGTTTTGTCTTTTGCTGGTGGGATGTCCAAGGCATTTCAACCACCCAAGCCTTCTCCATCACGTCAGTATGCTCAGAGAAAGTTACTTGAGGGCAACCAGAAGCATTCTGAATCAGAAGTTTCTCAAGATGAACCAACTAAACAGCCTTCCACAGGCAGTGGAAATCTCGCTTCCCAATCTAAGGAGCCTGCGGAAGTTCTTTCACCTTCATCAGAACCAATTAAAACAGAGAACTTTGCATCTTTCCCTCTTGGTAAGTCTATATCTTAAACCTTTGGTAGTTAAATCTTAATTCGTTTCTTATTTGCATCATATGTTCCATCTTATTTTCCTTACATACATGTATGATTCACCATATTTATCTATCTCGATGCAGGAGCCACAAAGACTGGCGATTCAAATGATCCAGAGGAAGAAGGAACCCGGCATTTTATGGTGAACGTTGTTGAGCCACAATTCAATCTCCATTCAGAAGACATAAATGTAAGCATAGATCAAACTTGAGTCTTTACTACATTACTTCTGTATGCCATTCAAGTTTAGAAGAATGCATGATAACTTGAAAATTTGTCTTTATTGGCGTTATTTAGTAAAGCATTATCACCTTGTAGTTACATTATGTTACTCTGAATGTTGTCCTGTACGATTCTTTCAATTCCTGGACAGTTTCTTCCATATCTTGAAACTAGATAAAACTGTAAATACTAACTCTTCAAGTGATTCTGATAAAGTAAGTAGAATACTTACAGTTGGCCAGGTATACCAAATCTATGATATGAGTTTATTGATCCAAGCTTTAGAGTTGAATTTTGTATCCGTAAATGTTTTCAGATACCTTGCAGTGTTTTTTAATTGTCATCACTATTTACATTCTCTCTTCATCTACCAGGGTAGATTTTTGCTCGCTGCTGCTAGTGGCCGTGTTTTAGCACGATCATTTCATTCAGTTGTTCATGTTGCGTATGACATGATTGAGAAGGCAGCTCAAAATGAAAATGATCATAATCCTGAAAATGGCACTGACATGACATGGACACGCATGGAAGTGTCCATGATGTTGGAGCATGTACAAGCTCATGTGGCACCAACAGATGTCGATCCAGGAGCTGGGGTGCAATGGCTCCCAAAGATTAGAAGAAGCTCCCCGAAGGCAAAGCGTACTGGCGCACTGCTTGAAAGGGTTTTTATGCCGTGTGACATGTACTTTCAATATACCAGGCACAAAGGTGTGACTCCCGACCTGAAGGTAAAACCTTTTTTTAGTGAAAGCACGATATTTGTAGTCTTTTCTTCTTTTGGGATGATTTATATGCATCAGCATAAAGGCATTAAGTTCAACAGAGCCTCTGTAGTCGACCAAAAAGTTATTCTTTTGTTCTCATTATACACAAAAGTACTACTGAAGAGCATTTCTACAATTGTTCATACACTAATGTGTAATGTTACTCTCACATATATTTCACACTATGCACTTCTCTTGCACTCGGAGTTATCTGTGTATCACTCTTTTGTAACATTGTTTGAATGCAAGACTTATATTATTATATGCTGCAGGTGAAGCCACTGAAAGAGCTTACTTTCAATTCTCGGAATATTACAGCATCGATGACATCACGTCAGTTTCAAGTGATGACAGATGTTTTGTCCAATCTTTTGTTTGCAAGGTTACCAAAGTAAGTGTAGCTGTGTGCAAGTTATTGTCACTTCCTGAATTTTATGCTTTATATAAAAAAAAATTATTGTTAAAATGTAGCACCTGACTATATCGTATTACAAATGCATATGAAATTCAGGGCTCATAACGACAGTTTAAAACTTTCTGGTGAAGAAGATGATGAAGTTGAAGAGGAAATTGATGAGGTAGTTCCTGATGGCATTGAGGAAGTGGAACTTGCGAAAATTGAACTTGAAGCGAAAGAAAGGGATAGGATGATGCTTCTTGATGACATCAGAAAATTGACGCAGAACGAAAGTAACTCAGGAAACATAAATCTCGAAAAGGAAAGCGATTTCTGGATGATCAGCGGTGGGAGGCCAGTATTGGTGAGAAAAGAGTTCTATAAGAAGTAAACAAAAACAATTCTACAGCAGATGATATATGGTGAACTAAGTGTCTCATATGTAGGTGGAACGACTGAGGAAAGCGTATCTCAGTGTGCAACAGTCTAGGAAGACAGCATATACAGCACTGCGGACTTCTGTGAAGAATGCTGCGGAGCTAAGGCTGTTGGAAAAAGATAAGAACAAAAGACCATCCTCTGCCATGCGCATATCCTTACAAATCAACAAAGTCATCTGGTCTATGGTTTTAGATGGAAAAACATTCGCTGAGGTTGAAATAGACAATATGGTAAGCGATCGAATATAATAGATTAATATACCTTGGCGGATGGCTGGTCGAGCGTTTTGTGTATTCGTTATTTCTCTGGATCTTTAGTAACAACTAATCATTGAACATAACTTTTCTTCAGTTTACTGCTGTTACTTGCTAGCCTTGGGTGTTCAATTTAGACCAACTCTGTTTTCTAAATTTTTGGCAAGAAAATCCCTAAAATGTTTCACACTGCTTGCAGATATATGATTTTAACCGGGACTACAGAGATATTGGGATTGCCCAATTCACAACGAGATATGTTGTCCTGCGGAACTGTCTGCCTAATGCCAAATGTGATACTGTTCTATCAGCTTGGAATCCTCCTCCGGAATGGGGCAAGTGAGTTCCTTTCTTTTAAAACTAGCACAAGTAATTTTGATCAAATTTATCTCCTACATTCATCCCTTCATAGAGTATTTTTCAATCTTGGCTCTCGTTTTCCATATTCAGCTAGAACTAGTTATGCAGTTTTCATTTTACACATCTTTGAAGACTTGTAGATAATTCGTGAATGGTTGTGTGCTTGTAATCGGTAGATGCTCTTTCCGCACTACTCTTTTTCATTTTTGTTAGTCGTAGAAACTCACTGTGGAAACCAAACTGGTTTACAGCATCAGGTCTGGAAATTCTAAAGTGTTATATTTATTGAATGCAGGAAAGTTATGTTACAGGTAGATGCAAGACAAGGAGCCCCAAAAGATGGACAGGCTCCGTATGAACTTTTCCAGGCAAGTCGTTCTTTACCATACATGTTCTAATGACACTAATAATATAAGACTGAAGTTTATACTCTATTTACTAAAATGGAGTTTTTTTGTGTTCGCTTGACAGGTTGAAATATATCCTCTAAAAATCCATTTGACAGAAACAATGTATACAATGATGTGGGAGTATATCTTTCCAGGAGAGGAGCAACATTCACAGAGAAGGGAGGTTTGTTGTTTATCCATTTTACTTCTCTAGCTGATGGGATTTAGCTTGCTGCTAAGGAGTTATGACACGTGCTTGTATTTTGTATCCCAGGAAGTTTGGAAAGTGTCAACAACCTCAGGATCAAGGCGCAGGAAAGGTTCATTCGCTCAAGAAGCGGCAGCATTGCTCGCTGCATCTGATCTAGGCCAGGTGAAATTTTTTAGCAGCTGCTACCTAACTCTTTTATTCTTACATTCATATCATCTATAGAAGTCTTCATACCTATTTTCCTAAAATGATTTCAGGGGTCAAAGAATCAAAGCCTGAAGTCAAGCACGATCCGTGGATCAGGGCGAGAACTGAGAAGAACATCCTCTTTTGACAGATCATGGGAGGAGACTGTGGCAGAGTCTGTAGCTACTGAGCTTGTTCTATCTTCTATGGAGCATCAAGGTGAATCCTCAAAAGGCAAGCTGAAGGATTCAAAAACTTCCAAGGCTGGTGGCCGTTCAGTTCATGAAGAAAAAAAGGGGGAAAAGTCATTAGAAGACAAGAAATCTAGGCCTCAAAAGATAATGCAATTCCAAACCATCAAGATTAGTCAGGTATGTCAGTTGATTACCTCATCTAAGCAAAAGTTCAAGAAGTTTTCCAAGCATAATAAACTTAACTGTCGTAATATGGTTCTGAGCTAGGTGGAATTGTTGATCACTTACGAGGGCTCAAGATTTGTTGTGAACGATATGAAGCTTTGTATGGACACATTTCATCGTGTTGAATTCAGCGGAACATGGAGGAGACTCTTCTCTCGAGTAAAGAAGCACATAATATGGGGAGTCCTCAAGTCGGTAACCGGAATGCAAGTAAGACCATTTACACCAGCAATCGATGCATATGTTTTACGTCTCCCTGATTAAAGAAAACTCATGTTTCATTTGGTGGTATTTGTAGATGAAGAAATTCAAAGACAAAGCCCATGTTCCAAAAGATGATATTGGTTTGAGAGACAAAGACGAGTCAGGGAGAACAGATCAGGAGTCAGGGGCATGGGTGAAACGTCCTGGTGACAATGCAGGTGATGGATTTGTCACATCGATTAGAGGTATTTTCAATACACAAAGGCGAAAGGCCAAGAAATTCGTGCTTCGGACAATGAGAGGGGAAGCAGAAGACAACTTCCCTGGGGAATGGAGTGACAACGAATCAGACTTCTCTCCTTTCGCAAGACAATTGACGATTACTAAGGCTAAGAAACTCATCAGGCGTCACTCCAAGAAGTTCCAAAATCAAAACACTACAAAAGGTTTAGTATTATTGTAAAATCATTCGTTGTTGTCAAGTTATTAGTTGCAAAACCAAGATAAGAGAAAGAACTCTATCCGTTGTGTTGTGTTGCAGGTTCTAAGAAGACCCAACTCTCGCCTACGCTCTCTCCACCCAAGGAAGAAGACCAATACGAATCTGACTCTTCCAGTGGATCGTCTGCTTACGAAGAGTTCCTTGACCAGAATCAGATTTAAGATAGAATTCAACATTTTGTTTCTTATAAATTTTGTAAAGAGTTGCAGATTATTACCCCCATCACGTCTACACTCTTTTACTAGCGTAGTGTTGATAAGACTGGTTTATTACATATGACTGGACATAGAAGAAGAAGGTTTTGTTTGGGAATCATGCATATTGGAGACATACGTTAGAGTGTCATGTATGTACTGAATCTATTTAGTGTAAGCAACAAACTGATACACAAGAACAGATATATAAACAAGAAACGTTTCAAACACATCTCTAGCACCATAACTTGTGTATTTATTTATCTTCTATTGTCACAACTACACGATCTTGCCTCATTCCACAAAGGTGTGTTCCGTCTGATGAAGCTGTCTCACAAGTCAGGTGTTCAAGCACATGTCTGATGAATATCATACCTACCTGTTGTCCTTCTAACTAATCAAAGCTAGAAGGTAGATCAAATTCTGAATCAGATGGATTAGCCAGATTGGCAAGAGGTTCCTGCATTCCCCAAAACTACATTACTATGATGCCACTCGATGAACATGGGCTATCAAAGAAAACTTTTATCAATAATCCCAAGAATCTACATAAACAGCACCCACGTACCTCCTGTTCATTACTTTTACTTGTTTTAGAAAGAAGTATCTTACCTGATCATCATCATCATCAGCCGATGCTGACAACATTTCAACAGGCAAATAACTGGCCAAATCTTCATCTGCTTCTTGCAAACCCTGTCCCGAAAAAAAGAACTCCGATAAAGAATAATGTGCACACCTTCGAGACAATAAATTAAAATTCACTAGAAAGGCTTATGCCTAAAAAAGAAACGACTAAAACTACATAGAAGACAAGGAAATGTTACATATAAGTCACGAAGGTCCACCGAGTAAGAAAACGGTATGAAGGAGATAAGGAACAGATGATTTTCAAGTCACAGTATGCAAACATGCTGATTTCAACTCATAATAGAAAATGAAAAGATCATTTTAAGCCCCCTCTCCCTTAATATGAACCTTAGGCGCTAATAAGCAAGTCATATTAACGTTTAAAATTGTATTAAAAAGTGTTCATGCTGATTTCTCTTTTTCTCCTTTTTATCGTTGTCATATACTCGTATTAACGTTTAAGAAAATCTTAGACGCTAAGCCGCTAAGCATGCGATTTCCCAGTGCCTAAGGCCTCATCGAAAATATAATTGATTTTAAGCGATTTAAGAATTTATATATAAAACAATATATAATATGATATCATATGTAAAATAAATATATAAAAAATATCTATTACAAATAAGATATTAGATCATAAATAAAAATTAAACAACATATATATTTAATTTATATTAAACATATACGAATATTTATAACTATGTATATGAAAATAAAACTTCGTTCGACATTGGAAAATACAAAAAAATGAAATTTATACAATTATAATCGGTCTAAACGGTCACATCTGAGTTCCTAACGTTTATACTGGTTTTTAGAACACTCGTCATGTATGTGTAAGCCAACGTGTCTTTTGTGGATATATTGCCGTGCCTTGCGTGTCTATGGACTATGATGGTATTGTGAAATATTAATAAAACGAGACTTGGAGGAAAAAAAGATTGAGTTCTCCCACGGCAGCCGTAATGGACAAGTCAAAATCATAGCAACAACAAGATCATGATGATGATGATGATCCTTTACTTCTCATAAACCTAACAAGTTCGTCAACATAACGAATATTCTCATCCATGTTCCCAAACAAATCCTTCATCACTTTAGCCTTAGCCCTTATCTCCTCGCCAGCATCATCAATCATCACCAACCTAATCGAGTCAGCGACCGAGTCAGAATCAAACGACCCATCTCTCTCATCTCTTGAAACCTCAACACCAAGTCCTTTCCCATGCAACAACCTCGTATTAAGTCCTTGCTCATTCAACACCGGAAAAAAGATTGGAACTTTACCAAACCCTAACCCTTCCACCACTGAGTTCCAACCACAATGTGTCAAGAACCCTCCTACTGACTCGTGACTAAGTATTTTCACTTGTGGAACCCAACCAACATGAACCATTCCACGTCCCTTGACTCGTGTTTTGAACCCATCTGGAATCTTTGGCTCGTTCCTTAGGACCCAAAAGAACGGTGTCTCTGACTTCTCTAACCCAAGAGCTAGCTCAGTTACTTCCTCATGACGAAGACTCGCTTCGGTGCCAAGTGACACGTAAACAACTGAATTAAGCCGTTGCTTGTCGAGCCACTTCTTTATACGAACCCATGTAGTATCAACGGCATCGTCGTCTTCAATAACCGGAGGCAAAAACCCGATTGGAAATACCGGTTTACGGTACAGGTCTTTTAGTAAACCAAACCATTCCGGTTCAAACTCCGGACAGCTACGGACAAAAACCGCATCGCTTTCGTCAATCGAGTAACCAAACCGAACTGAGTCAGAGACTCCGGTTACATCTTCCTCTGTCTTCTCAACGTATCTAGTAACTTCATGATAACGAAACACGATGTTTGACTTGAACGGGACCCACGGTGGCACCACCGTGAAATCTTCCGGCGTTGATCTAATTTCTTCAATCAAAGACGAAGACGGTCCCATGAAACAGAGAGTAGCTGCGTTAAAGAGACTAAAGAAAGCCTTAGAGATTCCAAGCTCGGCCGCAATAGAAGGAAGCCAGTGAGAAGCATAGTCGTATATGATCCAATCCGGAGAAGACCGTCGGAGAAACTCTTTCAACGGTGGCTGAAGAAGATCAAAAGCGGCTTTAAGAGACTGTTGCTTGTTGTAAGGAACGTCCATGGATGATTCTGAAGAAGGAGGCAAGCCTGAGATGGGAGGGAGAGGGAAAGAGACGAAGGTGATGGAGGAGGCGAGGTTTGATTGTAATTTAGGAAGTCTTTCGATGTTTCTTGGTGTTGATATGAAAGAGATCTTGTGACCCTTTTGAGCTAGTAACTTGGAGAGACGAAGAAAAGGAAGGAGATGACCCATAGCTAGCCATGGAAACATGGCTACGTGCATAACTTCTTCTCTCTTGTCGACCATTTTTGTTATTCTCTGCACATCTTCAATAAAGCATGGACATATCACATATATTATGGAATCCTAGTTACGTATCCACTACGTGATGTAGAAAGGAATATTCATGAAATAGATATTAGTTTAATTTTGTTTGTTGACCAAAAAAGAAAGAAAAAATCATACGTAATTTTATGTTATTTTAAACCTAAACCGCAAATTAGATTTCGTTAAGTTTATAACTATACTATCAAATTTATTCAAATTTATATGTATCATACATTCAGTCCTGCATGCATTACAACAAACCTTACCACAAATGATATGTTTTTCGTGGGAAGATATTCAAATTTTTAAAAATAGTTCCCAAGAGAAAAAAATGATATTGAAAACGAATAGCGTTGACGGACAGTTGGTAGATGAATTGTATAGTGTTAACCAAATAGTAACATGGATAAGTTAATAATGATGAAGGAGAAGAAGATAAAACTTAAAAGAGTGAAAATGAGGCCAACAAGAGAGATGTGAAAGAGACCGAATTGATTCATAGCACACTCCAGATTTGGGAAATGGGGGATGTCCCTCTCCCTCTCTCATCATCCATTCCCCACTTGTCTCCTCCCTATCTTTTTTTTCTCTCTGCATCACTAATCAAATCAGGTTTTAGAATAAATTCTACATATCCAATGACTATATAGCAAGTCACTTTAAAAAAAAAAAAAAATTTAAATTTTATGTCGTTGATACTGTATTCTAAAAAAACTTTCATAAAGTATTATATTTTTGTAATAGACGAAGTTTTGATCAAATACTATATTATAATATAGTTTGAACCCAAAAACTTTATTAAAAAAAAAAAAGAAG
>Ga0041059_1001839_pt1 | contig 16512 bp, 18 predicted proteins | sample AraColnosormetaG_FD_56232 | JGI IMG/M metagenome (GOLD analysis project Ga0041059, IMG submission 56232) | Arabidopsis roots microbial communities from North Carolina, USA - Col MF nosort | ecosystem: Host-associated > Plants > Roots > Unclassified | place: USA: North Carolina | collected...
CTCCCACGCTCTTATCTTGTATTTAGTTAGAAATCTGAAACAATTCCCTCAAAAAAAAAACAACACTATTCGCCACTCATTTCATATTCAAACTTTAAAAAACTGAATAAATTTTAATAAGAAAATTTTTAACCTTTTGAACAAGAGTTTTTTTTGTTATATTTTGATAATTTTTCCTAACTTCAACCAATTAAATTATAATAGACAACAAAATTTACCGTTTTGTTATTTATAACTTACATGCATATTGTCCAATTTTAAACGTGAACGACATGATGGTAACGTTAGTTACATTGTAGTCTCAGTTAAATTCAAAACATTTGATTATTTATAACCCACACACGCATAATATCCATTTTAAACGTGATTTATACATGATGATGACATTAGTTACATAGTAGTGTTCGTTAATTACAAAAAAAAAAAAAAATTGGACGTTTTTCTTGTTTAGAACTCACAAGCGTATATTGTCCAGTCTAAATTTATAAAATAGTGGTGACATTAGTTACATAATAGTCTTTCGTCAAAAACAATTTTTTGACCACTTTTATCATTCATAATTCACACACTCATATTGTCCAATTTAAACGTGAACTAAATATGGTGGTAACATTAGTTACTTAGTAATCTTCGTTAAATAAAAAAAGTTCAACCGTTTTATCATTTTTAACCCACACATATATTTAACGTGAATTATATCACGAGTTACATAATAGTCTCCGTTAAATTTGGAATTTAGCTCAAATTTGTTGTAAGTGAATTGCTTGTTACCAATGTCGTCAGTAAAACATAACGGTAAATGTTTCTATTTTGTATTATAACTATTTTAACATAAAAGATATAAAGAAAGATTTCTATGTATAATACATTATTTCGATATATAGATTTAAATTATAGTTATAAATATATTTTTTGCTTGATATCTCTGTAAATTAATAAGACGGAATTTAAAATAATTACAATAAATAAATTTTAAGCAAATTAGATGTTAGTTAAAAGTTAGATGAGAAAACACTGTAGCATATGAAGAAAAAAAAACACAAAAAAGTATAATTAGATGTGAAGCATTAAAAATGTTCCCATTGAGATGACGCCACGTGTCACAATCTGAGGTCGGCGGTCGATGTTATACCGTTGAAATGAGGAAGAAACGGAAAAAAAGTTTGAAACGTTCCTAGGAGGGAATGGATGACGTGTCATAATATGATTGGAGTACATAGCTGCCGTTGATCGCGAAAGTAATGCCAAGTCATCAGTCGCACATGCCTCGTGACTTTTCTTATCTTTCTCTTCCCACCCTAACACGCCACGTTTCCTCTACATGTTTGCCACGTGGCTTTTCACTATCCACCCACCAATATTCCTAACACTAAAATTAGATTAAAATTTATTTACTATGGGATATGAAATTATGAATTGTGAAGTTATGTGATTATGGTTAGGCTGATGCTACGTAATTTGTTACTCTTTAGTAGCAGTACAAATGTACTTTACAAAAAGATTTGGTGTGTTTCAAGCATATCATACAATTCTTTTTATTTTTACAGTACATATCCCTATTTTACAATAAAAATATCGTATTTTATTTATCAAAATGTTGTTTTGCTAATAATATTTAGTAAAATAATTTTAACAATAGTAAGAAAAAGCTTGAAAAATCAAATTTTGTAAATTTCCCCTTCTACTTGTTAGTAATTAATAGAAATAGATAAATATTAGTTTCTTTTGATTTTATTTTTCCCAAATTCACTAGCATTTGTGGAAAATTGATGTGAGTACAAAACTGATGTGATTTTTCTTTGTTATTCCTCAAAAATATAATTTTTCAACCTTCAATTTTAAGTTTTTTGATGGATATGAGCAGCTTTTGTCAAATCTATTAAATAAAAAGACGTGTGCCACAAATTATCCACATCAGCAATAAGTTTTTTTTTAAAACAACATATATATGGAAAAATAATAGCTGTAAAATATTTATTTCCCATTTAGGTTAAAAAAGTAGAAATATAATTGGAGATAAGAGACGAAACAGCTCACAGCAAACTAATCAGTAATTAGGGTTATAGCTTTTTAAAGATTTGTTTCCTTTTATTTCATTTTTCAAAGACAAAAGTCGGTTTGAGTTAACCACACGCGCTTATCTAACGGTTCAGATATACCAATCATATCCATCTCGAGAAAATCGAGACCGTCCAAAAATTGTGTTGATTTTTTAAACTTTAATTTTGTTTCCTCTTTCGTTTTCGTTCTTATCCTCACCGAAAAAATTTCCGTTTTTTCTTCCTTCTTAAATTCCACAATATGGACGCTCTCTTCCTTCTTCTTCTTCGTAAAACTATCCTTCTTTTTCTTCTCTCCTTGTTATGAAATCTGAGAAACCCAGAAACAATATTTGATTTCTTCATTTACCCAATTTTAAAGTTTTGATTTTTTTTTCTTCTCTTCTTCGTTATGTCGCCGGAATCTTGGAAAGACCAGCTTAGTCTGGTTTCGGCTGATGATTATCGGATCATGGGTCGAAATCGGATCCCCAATGCCGTCACGAAGCTTTCCGGTCTCGAAACCGACGATCCTAACGGCGGCGCGTGGGTTACGAAACCGAAACGAATCGTGGTTTCGAATCAGCTTCCTCTTCGTGCTCACAGAGACATTTCGTCGAACAAGTGGTGCTTTGAATTCGACAATGACAGTCTTTACTTACAACTCAAAGATGGGTTTCCTCCGGAGACGGAAGTCGTCTACGTCGGATCTTTAAACGCCGACGTCTTACCTTCAGAGCAAGAGGACGTCTCTCAGTTCTTGCTTGAGAAGTTTCAGTGTGTTCCTACTTTCTTACCTAGTGACTTGCTCAACAAGTATTACCATGGTTTCTGTAAACACTATCTCTGGCCCATTTTTCACTATCTTCTTCCTATGACGCAAGCTCAAGGCTCTCTCTTTGATCGTTCGAATTGGAGAGCGTACACGACTGTTAACAAGATCTTCGCTGATAAGATCTTCGAAGTGCTAAACCCGGATGATGATTACGTCTGGATTCATGATTATCACCTCATGATTTTGCCCACTTTTTTGAGGAACAGGTTTCATCGGATAAAGCTTGGGATTTTCCTCCATAGTCCCTTTCCTTCGTCGGAGATTTACCGTACTCTTCCTGTGAGAGACGAGATTCTCAAAGGGTTTCTGAATTGCGATTTGGTTGGTTTCCACACGTTTGATTACGCTAGGCATTTCTTGTCTTGTTGTAGTAGGATGCTTGGTCTTGATTACGAATCTAAAAGAGGCTACATTGGTCTTGAATATTTTGGAAGAACGGTGAGCATCAAGATATTGCCCGTTGGGATTCATATGGGGCAGATTGAATCGATAAAGGCTTCGGAGAAAACTGCAGAGAAAGTGAAGAGATTGAGAGAAAGGTTCAAGGGGAACATTGTGATGTTAGGTGTGGATGATTTGGATATGTTCAAAGGTATTAGCTTGAAGTTTTGGGCGATGGGTCAGCTTCTTGAACAGAACGAAGAGCTTCGTGGGAAAGTGGTTCTCGTGCAGATTACTAATCCTGCTCGTAGTTCAGGTAAGGATGTTCAAGATGTAGAGAAACAGATAAATTTGATTGCTGATGAGATCAATTCTAAATTTGGGAGACCTGGTGGTTATAAGCCTATTGTGTTTATCAATGGACCTGTTAGTACTTTGGATAAAGTTGCTTATTACGCGATCTCGGAGTGTGTTGTCGTGAATGCTGTGAGAGATGGGATGAATTTGGTGCCTTATAAGTACACAGTGACTCGGCAAGGGAGCCCTGCTTTGGATGCAGCTTTAGGTTTTGGGGAGGATGATGTTAGGAAGAGTGTGATTATTGTTTCTGAGTTCATCGGTTGTTCTCCATCTCTGAGTGGTGCGATCCGTGTTAATCCGTGGAACATCGATGCAGTCACTAACGCCATGAGCTCTGCAATGACGATGTCCGACAAAGAGAAAAATCTGCGCCACCAGAAGCATCATAAGTACATAAGCTCTCACAATGTTGCCTATTGGGCGCGGAGTTATGACCAAGATCTTCAAAGGGCGTGCAAAGATCATTACAACAAGAGATTCTGGGGAGTCGGATTCGGTCTTTTTTTCAAGGTTGTTGCGTTAGATCCGAATTTCAGAAGGCTCTGTGGTGAAACCATAGTCCCCGCGTATAGGAGATCAAGCAGTAGGTTGATCCTATTGGACTATGATGGGACAATGATGGATCAGGATACTCTGGATAAAAGGCCAAGTGATGATCTTATCTCGCTTCTCAATCGCTTATGTGACGACCCCAGCAATCTAGTCTTTATTGTTAGTGGTCGAGGTAAGGACCCTCTCAGCAAATGGTTTGACTCTTGCCCAAATCTTGGTATCTCAGCTGAACATGGTTATTTCACTAGGTACTTTGCTAAAACCCTTCCCTTTCATCATCTTCCCTCTCATTTTTGTAAAGTTAATACTTTTCTCCTTTTGATTTGTAATCACAGATGGAACTCAAATTCCCCTTGGGAAACAAGTGAATTGCCTGCGGATTTAAGCTGGAAGAAAATAGCTAAACCAGTGATGAATCACTATATGGAAGCGACTGATGGATCATTCATAGAGGAGAAAGAGAGTGCTATGGTGTGGCACCACCAAGAAGCTGACCATTCATTTGGTTCTTGGCAAGCTAAGGAGCTTCTTGATCATCTAGAGAGTGTTCTCACCAATGAGCCTGTTGTTGTCAAGAGAGGCCAGCACATAGTAGAAGTTAAACCTCAGGTGTATATACAAACTACTATGAGATTTACTTGCTCGAATTTGCCATTATTATCATCATTGTAATGTGAATTTGATTTTCAGGGAGTAAGCAAAGGAAAGGTGGTGGAGCATTTGATAGCAACGATGAGGAACACCAAAGGGAAGAGACCGGACTTTTTGTTGTGCATAGGTGATGACCGGTCTGATGAAGACATGTTTGATAGCATAGTGAAGCACCAAGATGTTTCCTCTATTGGTCTCGAAGAGGTCTTTGCGTGCACAGTTGGTCAGAAACCGAGCAAGGCCAAGTACTATCTCGATGATACCCCAAGTGTTATCAAGATGCTTGAATGGTTGGCCTCAGCTTCAGATGGATCAAAGCATGAGCAACAGAAGAAACAGAGCAAGTTCACTTTTCAACAGCCTATGGGACAATGTCGAAAGAAAGCATAGATCTTTGAAAGGGTTTGCGTTAGATTTTATGTTGTTGTGATATTAAAAGATTATAGGATTTGAAGGTTTTAGGTTACCTGAAAGGTTTCTAGGTTTGCTATATATGCCTTTTGTACAGAGTATCTTGAACTGGTCAATTCGGTTACTTTGCCCCCATGTGAGATGCTTATACATAGAAAAGGAAATAGATATAATATGATGAATTCATTTCAATTTTGTTTTCTTGTCGAAGAGAGCTCTTCTTCTGATTGAAAATTGGGAAAGACAATTTGTTCTGATGAATTATATACTAGGTTTCACTTTCCTTTGGCAAGCTCATGACAAAAGTGCATTATATACTAATCAAAGTTTAAAACATTTGTTACAATCTATGACAAGAGAACACAGTAACTTGGTTTGATGGGTATTATATGTAAAACAGAAGGTCCAGTTCATGGATCATACTTGTCAAGCTCGTAAAACTCAATGTTCTTGTACTTTTGCGAGATTATCTCTGCTTGAACCTTTCTTGCAGTATCTGTCGCACACCCGACAAGGATCAGAACAGAAGTGCCTGCAAATCCTCTGAATGCTGTCAAGTGAGTGATCTGTTCGACTACAGCAGGACCAGCAGCTAGAACAGCCAGAAATGCAGAACCAAGAACCGATATCCGGCCAAGGACCTGATATTGCAATCAGAGCGAGACATTTTCAGATAGTTGTTAGATGATAAACCAAAATGGGAAGTTTGTAAAAATTGATCAAGGAGAGAGGGAGAAAAGATCTTACGGTTTTGATGAAGAGAGCAGTGCTTTTACCAGGTCGGACTAGAGGGATTGATGCACCTTGGCGTTTTAATTGTTCACTCACGTCGTCCGGGTCAAGTTGCAAGAAAGTGTAGTAGTAGTTGAAGAAAGCTATGAGAAGTATATTGGTTGGAAGATAGAAAGAACCTGCAATAGTTTGTTTGTGAAGTCATCAACAAAAAACAGTTTCAAAGGACCCAATCTTCTTACTTGCTGTGTATTAGGAGAACTTACCTCCAGGGGTTAAAGCAAAAGCAACATTCTTCAAAGCAGATATGCCGGTAAATCGTGCTAAAGTAGCAGGAAGAGCAAGAGATGATGTGGAGAATATGATAGGCATTACTCCCGCACTATTGACCTTGAATGGAAGATAAGCAGATTTCTGAAGCCCACCAGCTTTGCTGGTGTATCGCGAGGCATAATTGAGCGGAATTTTCCTCTCTGCTTCCTGAAAAACTTTGCTTGTTAGACTATATAAGCATACCAAACTTCTTAGATTCATTAAAAGGAACAAAATTTGGTATAGTACCTGAACATATACTATCCCGAGTACCAAGAGGAGAAATGAAACAACGATGGTTCCAAGACCAGTATAGTTTCCTTCCTGTAAGGCCTCTGCTGTTGTTCTACCGAATGATGCAGGCAAGTAAGAGATGATACTTGTGAAAATCAATAGGGAAGTGCCATTTCCAAGTTTCAGATCAGAGATTCTCTCTCCAATATATGTAGTGAGAACAGAACCAAGCGTTAACAACGTAACAGAAGAAACAACCCATTCCGTGCTGAAGTCATTAACGTAAGGACGAAGGTAAAACACTTGTCCGATTGCTTGTACTATCGCAAAACCAACTGAAGCATATCTAGTATACTGAAGAATCTTTTTTCTACCAGCTTCACCTTCTTTTTTCTGAAGATCTTGCAACTTTGGATAGACTTGAGCAAGAAGCTGAAACACAATCTGAGCGTTGATGAAAGGAACAATCCCGAGAGAACATATACCAAGTCTACCTATGCCTCCACCAGAAAATGTATCCAAAGTGCTCAAAATGCTATTCTGATCCAAATTTCCAACAAAAGCTTCTCGATTAACCCCGCCGAGTGGTATGTAAATTCCAAGCCGAGAGAGAGCTAAAAACCCAAGAAGCTTCAGAAACTTCCCTGGCAATGGCCCTTTGAAGAAATCTCCAAAATCAATGGAACTGTCCTCAATAGCAGCTGAAGTTTTCAAAGAGTAAAGCAACCATCATCAATCATGCTAAAACATACAATAAGCAAATGTAGATAAGCCAAAACGAACCTGCCACGCCTCTACCAGAAGACGGCTTATCTCGCCTGTTACCGGAAGAGCTTTCAAATGATGGTGACAAAAGACTCACAAAGCTTTCCCAAATGCTACTTAAACCAGAAGTTTCATCTGGATTGATCCCCAACGGATCAAAAACCGAAGCCTCAGAGCTGAAACATCAACTCCAATCAACAAACAATGCAGCAGTAAGTGACAAAACATCAGCATTTCTACGAACTAGTGATGAAATAACCCTCAAATCTCCACAATTCAAGAGAAATTCACATGAAAAGTTTCGAACTTTAAGTCGCAATATCTATAACAAGATCATTATCTTCGATTTCAAATGGAACCCATCTGAAATCTGAAAGAAGAAGTACCTTCTAGAGTTGATAACAAGACCGAGATTCCATGATTTGGCTTTACAAGTGTTCCTCCTGGTCTTTGTCGAAACAGAGAAGAAGCTTCCTTTGTAAAGAGAAGAGCTTCGCAATCTCGAAGATGATTTGTGATTGAGACGAGACAGAGACGCGAAGTTTGAAGAAGAAGAAGAGTAAGAGGAAACTTCGCTTACCGTTATCATCCTTATCCTTCTTCTCCTTCTCCACAACAACGACGATTTCTTCTTTTCCTTTTCACTTTTTTTTTTTTTCTTACGGAATCCAGCTAATGGGCCAGGCCTTTTAGGCCCAATACATCTTTTGCACATTATTAATCTTTGTTGTTTTGGGCGTTAGGAATGAGACCATGACTTCAAGTCTTTCTTTCTGTTTCTTCAAGACTTCAAGTTTCAAGTTTCAACAATCACAAATTATATCTTTCTCTCAAATGAACTATGTAGGATAATTAGTTAATTAAGCTGTAACATCCATAGACTATAAAACTTTTAATAACAAATCAAGATGATGCAATTGATCAAACTCTAGTTAGACTTCACACAAAAAGCATAAGCACATAGAAGTTTAGTTATCTCCTTTGGTGACAGATTAGGAATACTCTGAAGATATAATGAGACTACAAGTTTGGTATATGTGAATGCATCAAATATAATCATGCCAAAGAAGGAGGAGAAGGGATAAAAATGGTGGTTCCAGCCTCAATCTGACCGCGACCGATCAAACGCCAATGCCTATCCACACGGCGACTTATAGCCACTTTCTCTCCAATGCTGGTGCACACAGGGAGTGTCAGATTAACTTTCACCATATCTTTCTTTACTCCAATAACCATAGCTCCCGTAGACATCGATCCGATATTCAACATCAGTATCTCTCCCTTGACTAGCTTTGACACTCTCATTTGCCTCTCTGTTTCCTTTGTCTTCACTCCAATGAGACGTGTCAGAAGCTGGAAACTCACTTCAAGTTCAACATAGACATCAGGGAGAGTACCTATTTCACCAAGGACTTGACCAACTAACCTATCACCACGCGTAAGCGTAGGATCCATGCTTGTCCCAATTCCAATCAAACCTCCCGGGACAGCAAACTGAAGCTCGTTCTGTTCCGCGTACAATGAAGTTATACGCGTGTAAATGGGAGTGCATTTAGTGTCTCCATTCTCATCTTTTCTAGTGATTCCAGGTCTTATCTCTATTATATGCCCCACCTTCAAAACACCCTGCAAACAAAGCAAAGAGAGACATAAGTTACATTGATTCAACCGCGATTTATCCTAGTTTTTCGGGGTATTGAGTATGTTTTACCTGAAGGATACTCCCACCTGCAACTCCACCTTTCATACCATCATAATCAGAGCCAGGTTTATTGACATCAAAAGAACGAATCACAATCATTCTTGGAGGTGACACAAAATCCCTCACAGGGAGTGGAATCTTCTTGACAATGTACTCACACAAAACATCGATGTTGTATTTCAGTTGCGCTGAGACAGGAACTATAGGAGCACCTTCCGCATTCGTGTTCTGTAATAACAAGTTTAAAACTTAACCAACTAATCAAGAAGTGAAAAATGCAAAAAAAAAACAGAATGGGAAAATTGAATCAAACCGTTATAAATCTCTGGATGTCCTCGTGCTGTTTAATAGCCTCGTTTTCTTGGATGAGATCAATCTTGTTCTGAATGATTATGATATCTTTAAGATGCATCATATCAACAGAAGCAAGATGTTCAGCTGTTTGTGGTTGTGGACATGTCTCATTCGCAGCAATGATTAGTAAAGCACCATCCATAATCGCTGCTCCATTCAGCATTGTCGCCATTAGGATATCGTGTCCCTAATCAACACACAAAACACCTCATTAACATATAGAAAATGGTTACAAAAGATTTAGAAATAGTGTTAAAACTCATTTTATACCGGGCAATCAACAAATGAGACATGTCTTAGTAGTTTCATCTTGTACTTCTCATGTCCAGAGACATCACAACTTGGGTTGTCTTCTTTGCCACTCCCGAAAGACCTATAATTAACACATATCATAAGTTGCTACGTACACTACGTAACCTTATTGTAGCAAAAGAAGAGCAAGAATTCACTTGTAGGCTACTGGTCTAGGGCATTTTTCACATTTGTAAATCTTTGCGTTTGCGTAACCAAGTTTAATGGTAATGTTACGCTCCAATTCACTCTTGAATTTGACAGTGTGCACACCGGAAACGGCTTTCACGATTGTCGATTTCCCGTGAGCGACATGGCCAATGGTTCCTGAGATATAGAGAGCATAGTCATATCTTTAGCTTTCAATGCACGGCTGATCAGTTTCTTCAGCATCAAAACTCAATGAAACAAAAACTTGTGTATACCTATGTTAATGGTGGCTTGACGAGAGATGACCTCAGGAGAGAGAGGATGCAGCTGAGCTACATCAAGTTTACTTAGATCTTGTTCAGCTAAGCCCTTGTTCTTCGACATTACGACAGATTTCATCTTAAACACTCTGTTGCAATCAATCAAAGTTCACAACTTTAGAACAACGTTGATCAGAGCCAATACAATAACACTAGAAGTTTCGAAAGGCTGTTCAGAAACTAGGGTTTTTATGCAAGATGGATGGGTTCCGTTCACAATAGTTACGATTCGATTAAATTCAATTAGGGTTGCTAATCTATTTCACTGAAGTTCTTATAAAAATGATTTACACAAACCTGAAGTACGGTAAGAGGTAGATGAAGAAGTTTGCTCGCAGAGATTTCAGAGGAGAAAGCGTGCCGTTGAAGGTTTGTGTTTTTGGTTTTGATAAAGTCAGGTGGCGTGTAAGGTATATTTATAGGTAGGGTTTTATCTTAACGTTTACTGTTTGTCTTTTTCGCCAACTTCATTTTTCCATGTGTCAATAAAACATGTCTTACAATTTTTATTTTATAATTGTCGGTTTCTTACCCGAAATGTTTTTTTATAGGAAAATTTGTGTTAGGTAATTTTGCAATTTCATTTACAAAATATAGCACGCTCCTTTTGAGATGGGCTAAAATCGTTCCAAAGTTTGGGCTTACACGCCTAACCATTGGCCCACTCCAGTTTACTTCTATCTTTCACCAAACTAAGAAACATTGATCCTTGAACAAAAAGTAGTATATGTTTATATGATGACAAAAAAAAAAGAGTAGGAAATCTATGATTCTATAGGAGTGTAAATGAATAAGCTGTGATAAATTTAGGTTATTTTTCTTAACGATATATATTGTTAGATCAAATTTTATAGTTACATCATTTGGAGTATAATGTAAATATGTTCCGCTTTATAATAATGTAAATATGATTTGTAATACTAATGAGAACACACGCTCATTGTCTTCCAGTTCAAGAAATATCTTAAACCCCACTTTTTATCAGCCACCTGAATTTGAGTCTTCCTCTGCCACATAATAAATTGTTTACATGGACCAATTCTTGGTTACAAAACATCTGATATCATATCGTGCAATTAAGAAGGTATTAAATGATGTTTTTTTCTGTGGCATTTGTATATACTTTCAAGTTTCGACCAATTCTATAAGTTAAGAAAAAGGCATTGAGGGAAATTTAGGTTAGAAAAAGTACACAACGATCCCAGCAATGGGAAGTAGCTATCACTTTCAGTGACCCTATTTCTCTGAGTGGGCAATAACATTGTAGGCCCCATTCTGTGGAAAATCCACTAACTTCAATGTCTGCTCTCATTTTCTATTGTCTCCTTCGCTGTTTTTTTACAATTTACGTTACCACCAAAACTATTCCTTTGTTTAATGACGAAAACGCCACTCTTTCTAAGCAAAATGTCAGAGAATTTTGTTTCTTTGTTGGAGAGTTGAAAATATTTTTTACATAGAAAAAGAAACCAATAATGCAGTCAAATAATAATAGGAAGCAAATAATAATGCAAGTATCTCTAATTCTCTATATCAAATTGTATTCAATCATATTCACCAGATGTAACCTCTATAATGGAACCTTTTTGAATATTAAAATATCATTAGATCCTATTCTTACAATGTATCAATCAATTACTAATTAATTTTCTCTGGTTTTCTTGATATAACAATAACGTTAAAAAATCTCATTGTTAATCTCTTTATGCCATCATTAGTATTGTAAGATTTTGTACACTTTAAATTGTAAATTTGATCTTACAGAAACAAAAGATCTACAAATCTTAGTTACAGAAGATAATGGTATTAAACTATACAAATCTTAGTAGTTTAATATTATTAATAATCAAAATTATTCTAAATTAGAACTTTTACAAAATAAACATTTATCAGTCGCTTTCATAAATGTCAAACAATAAAAAAAGAAAAAGAATCAAAGATCTAAAGAGTGGCATTTTTATGACGTCACATTGAAATCCAACCGTGTAAATTCTTTTTTTTTCAATATAAGCAAATTAATTCACACGTTTTGTGCGCTGTCTTCGAAACTAAATCATTTATAAAAAAGACAAAACAGACAAGAAAATACAAACTGTCAAAAGAAGATTTTATATTGGTTGATTTGAAATCTCTCAGCAAAGAAGAAGAAGAAAGATTAAAAAAAAACAATCCTTTATTATTTTTCATTTCAACTCCAATTTTGATTATCTGGGTTTCGAATATTCCTCATTTTCTCCAATCACAGGACGAAAAGTAATCATCTTTTTGTCTTTTCTTCTCCGGCGAGAGACTACAATGGACTCTCCGGTATCAAAAACCGATGCATCGAAAGAGAAATTCGTGGCTTCACGACCATCAACGGCTGATTCAAAGACGATGAGAGGTTGTGGACTCGCGAATCTGGCATGGGTTGGTGTAGATAAAGTAGAGCTTCGTCAGAGGTTGATGATGCCTGAGTATCTTCGTCTCGCTATGCGTGACTGTATCAAACGCAAAGATTCCTCGGCTATTCCTGATCATTTACTTCTTCCTGGTGGTGCTGTTGCTGATATGGCTCCTCATGCTCCTATGGTTGTTTTCATTAACCCCAATTCTGGTGGTCGTCATGGTCCTGTTCTTAAAGAGAGGCTTCAACAGTTGATGAGCGAGGAACAGGTTTTGCTCTCACTGAACTTGTATTTCAAATCTTTTTCTTTGGGTTTTTGGGGGAATTTCGAATCTAATTTGTATCTACTTTGTGTTTTGATTATGTTAGTTTGGAAACTTTCTTAAAGTCTCTGGCTTTTAAGTTTTTAATGCTTGATTTATATGTTTATGCTTAGCTGATGTTAGATCTAGTGTTTTGTTGGAACTTTGAAGGATGAGTTACGTTTAAAGATTGAGTCTTTTGGAAAGCTGAGTGATGTTGATGTTGTCAAGTTATTGGTTTGAGCTTTTGATATTGAAACTTCATGGTGACTTTTGTGTTGATACAGGTGTTTGACCTCACGGAAGTGAAGCCGCATGAGTTTGTTCGATACGGGTTGGGGTGTTTGGAGAAAGTGGCAGCGGAAGGAGATGAATGTGCAAAAGAATGCAGAGCAAGGTTGAGGATTATGGTGAGTGTATTGACCATATTTTTCTCCAATCTCTATAGATCCACTTGAATGTTTTTAGCAATCAGAATTGTGAATGGAATTGGTTGGATAGGTTGCAGGAGGTGATGGTACTGTTGGTTGGGTTCTTGGATGTCTTGGAGAGCTTAATAAAGATGGAAAGTCGCAAATTCCTCCTGTTGGAGTTATTCCTCTCGGTACAGGGAATGATCTTTCAAGGAGTTTTGGTTGGGTGAGTTGTGTTTTCTTTGTTCTCTCTTATGTTGTCGTGACAAAACTTTTGAATTGGTACTGACTATGGTATCTCTTCTTCAGGGTGGTTCGTTTCCTTTTGCGTGGAGATCTGCTGTTAAAAGAACACTCCATCGCGCAAGTATGGGTCCAGTTGCTAGACTTGACAGGTAAAAGTCTTATTTTGCTCAAAACATTTAGCTTTTATTGTATTTCTCTTGTTGTAAAAATGTATGCGCTTTGGTTATGTGGTGTTGCAGCTGGAAGATTTTAGTGTCAATGCCATCTGGAGAAGTCGTAGATCCTCCTTATTCTTTAAAACCCGCTGAAGAAAACGAACTTGATCAGGTTTTGCTCTATTTCATTAGGCTTGCTTCTTCTCATTGAATCATCAGCATGTGATTTTGTAAATTGCCACGGTTTAGTAATTAACCAGGCTTTATGGTGGTTTCAGGGTTTGGACGCGGGAATTGATGCGCCTCCACTTGCAAAGGCTTATGAAGGTGTTTTCTACAATTACTTAAGCATAGGTTTGTTGAACTTCTCTTTTTGATATCCTAAACAATTTTCACAATTGTTTTTCTGACCAGATTCTTGTGTTTGTCTGGTTTGTTTAGGTATGGATGCTCAAGTTGCATATGGCTTCCACCATCTTCGCAACACTAAACCATATCTTGCTCAAGGCCCTATTTCAAATAAGGTTTGTTTATTATATTTGCACCTAAACTTTGGACTCATTATTTGTCTTTGTTAAAAGCTAAAGTAGTTATGTTGGTTTTGAGAAACGACATTACCAACCACACAATGTTTGCTTTTGCAGATTATATATTCAAGTTTTGGTTGCAGTCAGGGTTGGTTTTGCACGCCTTGTGTCAACGATCCAGGTTTAAGGTTCGCCATTTCGACTCTTATTGTGTAGTTGAACTTGTGTGTAAGTCTCTGCTTAAGCCCTTTGTTGTGTTGTTGACCCCTTGTTTGTGCTATATGAATTTGCAGGGGACTTAGGAACATAATGAAAATTCACATCAAAAAGGTTAACTGCTCTCAGTGGGAAGAGATCGCAGTCCCGAAAAAGTAAAAAACAGTTTTCGATATATGATTTATGTATTACAATCTTTGATATCAATGCTTAAAACCTGATGCTATGGATTTCTCTTGTAGTGTGAGATCAATTGTCGCATTGAATCTTCACAGCTATGGAAGTGGAAGCCATCCTTGGGGCAATCTAAAACCGGACTATCTAGAGAAGGTATTGTTTCTGTTCCATTTCATCATATATGAACTCAGTTCTCTGATGTTAACCCGAATGTTTTCTTTGGTTTTTCTCAGAGAGGCTTTGTGGAAGCACATTGTGATGATGGTTTGATAGAGATTTTCGGTTTTAAGCAAGGATGGCACGCGTCATTTGTCATGGCTGAGCTCATCTCTGCCAAGCACATAGCTCAGGTAACTTCAAAAGACACTGGTCAATGTATAATCTTTTTAGCCATGTGTTTGACTGTTTCATTTTGGTGATCATTTCAGGCTGCTGCGGTAAGATTTGAGCTAAGAGGAGGTGACTGGAGAGACGCATTCTTGCAAATGGATGGTGAGCCATGGAAGCAACCAATGAGCACTGAGTACTCAACATTTGTGGAGATCAAGAAGGTTCCTTATCAATCTCTGATGATAAATAATGAATGATTGAGATTCAAAGCTGGATTCTTTGTACAAAGCTAATTGTTTTGTATTTGGATTTGATTCAGTTAGTCATAGATATAGCCTAAGCTTTTTAGTCTTCTTTTCTTTTAAATCTGAGATTGTGACCATTTTTCTCTTTTTAATTTCTGCTTATTGTTGGTTTTGTACATTTTTGTGTTGTGAGGAATGAAGTTTGTTTATTTATAAGAATGTGGGAAGATAATATTTGGTCAAATTTCAATCTCTCTTCAATCTTTGTAATTCTAGCATTGAGCACATAGATGTGATTCTTTGTCATATTTTTATTTATTTTAACACTAGTTCGACTGAGAACCAATTTATCATCGACACCAATTTCTAAGTAAGAATATTTTTAATAATTATCATTATTAGTCGTATATTTTTACCAGAATAATAAAAAATTAAAAACCTAAGTTAATAAACCACACAAAAAAGTTTTTCTCTCTTCGCTCTCTCGTAGTTTGTAAAGATAGAAACTGAAATTTCTTTTGTTTTTGTTAACCGGATAGTTTTCCGGTGAGTCGCCGTCCCGTTTAATTCGGGCTTTCGTCCGACATCTTCTAGCTACGTTAGTGGAGATGGTTGGCTTTTTGTATGGCATCGTTGGCTAACTTAGCGACGTTGGCCAGCTTCCGTACGGCAGCGTTGGGCTTACACTAACAGCGTTGGTCATCTTTGTTTTTGTTTTGTTACTTCAAAGGTTTGATGATGAAGCTTTATGGCATGCAGAATCGTCAGATCTGAAGAGGGTTTCTCTTTACAAGATCTATTCTCCTTCTGTTTTGTTTAGCTTCACTATTGGGTTATGCTTTTGGCTCTGGTAGTTTTTCGGCGATGTGTGCGTTTCCAGCAATTACCCTCGTTTGGATCTACCATATTTAAGACAGTTTCAATTTTATTTTCGCCTAAGATTGGGTTAAAGCTTCTATCCTATGCAAATTTGATATGCCTTTAGTGCTTTTGCAAGAGAGTTCGAAGATTCAATGGTTGGACAAGTTTGAACTACTCAATTTTTTTAATTTCTTTACCCGTTTTGATGAATTATTTGTGATTCTAGCAACCATATGAGATTAGGAAATTGATGTTTGTTCTATAACATCTAATTGCCATAATCGGTGATAGAAAAAAAGAGTTTCATTGCTCGGTGCTTTCCCGGCGATGGTTCTCCGATTCACCAGACTTGAGTCTCATCCGGTGGAGGTTGTGGAAGATTCACGTGTCCTTAGCTTATTATTATTGGTCTGACACGTCTTAAGCTTATCTCTTTTTTGTGACGTAAAAGTCTGTTGTGGACCTCATATGTAGACTGTCTTGAGCCTTTTATGTTGTAACACTGAGCCTCAGTATATTAAAAATAAATCTTTCTCTGAAAAAAAAAAAAAAAAAATTAAAAACC
>Ga0041059_1001840_pt1 | contig 16487 bp, 6 predicted proteins | sample AraColnosormetaG_FD_56232 | JGI IMG/M metagenome (GOLD analysis project Ga0041059, IMG submission 56232) | Arabidopsis roots microbial communities from North Carolina, USA - Col MF nosort | ecosystem: Host-associated > Plants > Roots > Unclassified | place: USA: North Carolina | collected 2013-09-02
GAGTTTTNTTTTTTTTTTTTTTTCTTTTTGATAAACCCTAGTCAATCCCGGTAGAAATGCACTGCTATGCTTCAGAGTGGACTTTTCTCCGAAAGACCACCACACTGTCTGTTTCGAATTTAAAATATTATTTTATTAATGGCAGGAGGTAGTCAGACCGCATACATTTCTGAGGATCAAATCTGGGTCAGGGAGTTTCACCCTTCACCAAAGCTTCCTCGCCAATAGATCACATATGCTTCGGCAAAACTGGTGTTGATGAGTGTTTTCGTTTCTGTCTTCTTGTATAAAGAAGACTTGCGTTATATGGTTGATGAGCTTTTGATTATGGAATAAAGAATAACCTATAACTTTCGAGTTTGTCGAAAAGAATCCAAAATAAAAATATACAAATCCCCTCGCATATAAACCATAAACAAAGAAAATCAAAATAGCTAAACAAGAGCCAATAGATGCTTAATCAATCGCATGACGTGTCAATTTTGAGATGTATCATTGGTCCAAGCTTTTGACTTCTAAAAGTCCACTAAACCTTTCTATAATTAGCAAATAATATTTAAACCCCGGAAACTGCTAAACACCATTGCTTCCGGAACACGTAACACCGCTCACTGCTTTCTGTTTCTTACGGTATTTCTCTTCCACCATCAATGAGAAAATCTCTCAATCTTCTTCCCCTTATTCTTCTCTCCAATCATTTTCCTCAGGTTTCCTTTGACTTTTCTCCTTAATCCCGTCGCGGTCTCTGTATGTTTCTGAAGAGTAGTATTTGAAATTTCTGCAAAAATGGGATATATGGACTTGGCGTTATCTTATTCGAATCAAATGCGGATTGTTGAAGCTCCCGCAAGCGGAGGTGGTCTCAGGTCACTTACCTCTCTATTTGATTGAAATTATCTATATATCTACATTATTGATTTGTTACATTCGAAATTTAGGGCTTAGGATTGATCAATGATCTCTGTGTTTGATCTAGTTTAGGTTACTTGAATGAAAAGCCATGTAGAACTTGTTCCATTGTGATCTGTTTTTTTGCTAGCTACATGTTTGTTTCGTCTCAAAGATTATATTGATTCGAACTTTCGTTTTCCTTAACATGAACTCATCACAATGTTTATGAACTTTTGAACTGCAGTCAGAATGGAAAATTTAGCTATGGATATGCAAGCTCAGCTGGAAAAAGGTCATCTATGGAAGACTTTTTTGAGACAAGGATCGACGGTATCGATGGAGAAATCGTTGGTCTATTTGGAGTCTTTGATGGTATTCTTGGTCCCTTTCTTAACAAGAATTTATACATTATGTCTCAATGACATTTTTATGAAGGTTTTATATATATGATCTCAAATTGGATATTGATTAGGGTTGCTTATAAGAAAGAGCAAAAAGTATTCATGTTTGTTTTTTTAATTGTTTTTTGCAGGTCATGGTGGATCCAGAGCAGCTGAGTATGTGAAGCGTCACCTTTTCAGCAATCTTATTACTCATCCTAAGTTCATCTCTGACACCAAATCTGCAATAGGTTTACTTTCAATTTCTTTTCGTTTGGACTTACTATTATTGTTGCTCTAAATCTTGGGATCATATATATTTGCTTTGTGTTTTTGGTTCAGCTGATGCCTATACTCATACAGACTCTGAACTTCTCAAGTCAGAAAATAGTCATACTAGAGATGCTGGTTCAACTGCTTCCACAGCTATTCTCGTTGGTGATCGTTTACTTGTTGCTAATGTTGGTGATTCCAGAGCTGTTATATGTCGTGGCGGAAATGGTACTTTTATTGACATTTTTGATTAAGTCATGACTCTTGGTATCTATTGAAATCTTCTGAAATGAATTCATGTGCTCTTGTAGCATTTGCTGTTTCAAGAGACCATAAACCTGACCAAAGTGATGAGCGTGAACGGATTGAGAATGCTGGTGGTTTTGTGATGTGGGCAGGTAACAAGAAACCGTAGAGTTATTTCCCGCTTTGTGGCTTATTTTCCGGTGTGCCTAACTCCTAGATTGAACAGGGACTTGGAGAGTTGGAGGAGTTCTTGCAGTTTCCCGCGCGTTTGGTGATCGATTGCTTAAACAATATGTTGTTGCTGATCCAGAAATTCAGGTTTGTATCTTCATTTGCTTTGTAAACCACACACAACATCTACTTGTGTTCACTTAAGGTCATGTCTTCAACTTCAGGAAGAGAAGATTGATGATTCTCTTGAGTTTCTGATTCTTGCCAGCGATGGACTATGGGATGTTTTCTCCAATGAGGTTTGTAAAATTAAGTTCTTCTTCGAAAAACTACTTTCATGTTCCGATAAGTATCACATCAAACTCAATGATTGAGATCTCTCTGATGGTCTTTCAGGAAGCAGTTGCAGTAGTAAAAGAAGTTGAAGATCCGGAAGAGTCCACCAAGAAACTTGTGGGAGAAGCAATTAAAAGAGGAAGTGCAGACAATATTACATGTGTAGTTGTACGTTTCTTGGAGAGCAAGTCAGCTAACAACAACGGTTCCAGCTCATCCGAGGAAGCAAATCAAGTGCCAACCGCTGTTAGAAATGACTCAGACCACAAGATCTCAGCCAAAGAAACCAATCAAGACCATACCACAGTAAACAAGGACTTGGACCGCAACACTGACAGTCAAAGCCTGAACCAAAAGCCGATTGCAGCTAGAAGTGCCGATAACTCGAACCAAAAACCAATCGCGACTACAGCAACAGGACACAGCGTTTCTTCAGAACAGAGTGGTTTAACCGGGGAAAAGAGTCAAATGCCAATCAAAATTCGCAGCGACTCAGAGCCTAAGAGTTCAGCCAAGGTACCTAATCAAACGCAAAGCACAGTACACAACGACTTGGACAGTAGCACTGCGAAGAAGCCGGCCGCAACAGAACAGAGCGGATCAACGGGTGAAAGGAATCGAAAACCAATCAAAGTTCATAGTGATTCCGCCGCAAGAAAGACAACTCCCTCTATCTTTAACTAAAACGTCCACTACCTTCTTTTGATAAATGAATGTATCATCTTCATTTAACTTTGAACTATTTAGTGTCCAAAGATTTTGCCTCGAAACTGATTTATCTCGTTCATGTAAGTTTCTTCTCTTTGTCACCCTTTTTTCTGAGGTCTTTAACTTCAACAATGTAATTTCTTTTTGCAGTGTACCAAATTTTGTAAACTTGTTGATTCTAAATAGTTTGAGTACATAACATAAACAAGAACATATTCAAAATCACGATATATACAAAACAAGTTACTTATAAACAGTTAAACACCACCCACTCACTTCTCTTCCTCTTCATCGCCCACAACAACTAAAAATACTCATCAACAAAAAACAAACAAACTCGTTTAAATTAAACGTTCGTTAAAAACCTTATTACTAAAACAAACACCAAACCACCCACCATCTTCCATTTTAGAGTCTCTCCCTCTCTCAATATCTAAAATGTAGGTACAAGTCCGAACCCACTAAAGATACCACCATGACCAACCACATCATTGCTCTCATTTGTATCCGTCCGCTTCGCAAACCGTCCCTTGATTCTCGGTCTCATTTCCGCATACGCTTTCCTTGAAGCATACCTTATAGTCTTCTCAAACTTCCTGTTCTTCCTCTTCTCTCTGTACCTCATTACCCTCGCTTCTCTCTCAGCTGAAGTCAGCGGAACAGCCCGCTGTGTCCCCGGATCAGCTCCACTGGTTGCAGGACCACCGTAAGGATACGATACATCAGCCACCGAACCACCATCTGGCACCACTCCCACTTCCATCGACGATGATGACACCTAAATTACACCAACCATTGGATCAAGCCATTATAATAAGTACAATCAAACTGACAAATACTATAGGTTATAACTTATAAGTGAATATGATTAGATCTACACTAGATTAAACAAAACAAATGAAAAAGAAGACACCAAAATTCTTTGATTAATACATAATTAGATACTTAAATTAAGGATTATCATAATATTTCTTCTAATTACAGATTAATTTACACATGTTGCTCGCATAACCCTAAATTTTAGTCAGCCAATCATTACTTCCCAATAAATTAATAATTTTAAGTATCATCAAAAGTCTAAACCCTAAAGATCTAAACTTTTTCGTTAAAAATTGATAAATAATTGTTAATCAAACATAATCAATTAAATTAATCACTGTGATTAAAGAACATTAAGCTTACGCTGTGACTGATGCAATTGTAACCACCACCATAAGTAAAGCCTTTAGATCCTCCGGTAAAATCCATTTCAAAGCAATTCTCGTTCACCGTCGGAATCCTAACCGTCCGATTCTCCACCGGAACAACACCATCAGTACCGGAGCTATTCTGCTCTAACGATTCCACCTTCGGATCAACATTTCCATAATCCAGATCCAGATACGGATCCGGATCCGAGAACAAATACTGTTGACCAGTGTTCATCTCCGGACTATCTCCCGGAACTTCCTCAGCTGAAGTAACAGCAACGATCCCCGCCGTCGCCGTCGTTGTAGTCTTTGGATTGGGAAGTAACAGCCACGAAGCAGCTTCTTCCTCCTCTTCTTCACGGCTTCCGTTACCATCTATATCGGAGAAGTAACAGTCGTCAAGGAAATTAACGGCGGTGTGTTTAACGGAACCGTCACTAGAGACGGAATCGTAAAACGGAGTAACGGGAACGCGTTCGTGACGGCGAGCTAACGGATTAGCCGAGTGGATATCACGGTCGCACGTGACGCATAACGCGGCCGCGTCTGCTTTGCACGTGACGTGTGCCGGTGCTTGCTCGCACACTTCACACATCCACACGCGCGCGTGTCGTGACGCGAGTTTGTTCGCCGCGTGGACTTTTGAATCGCAGCTTAAGCATAGAAACGCTGCGTCTGGTCGGCAGTATAACGCCGCCGTCGCTGATTTGCACGAATCGCAGAGCTTTGACGCCATTTTTCTCTCTCTAAACCTCTTCTTTTTCTTCTCTCTATGTTTCAGTGTCTCTCTCTCTCTCTTTCTTTTGTGGTTGGTGTTACTATTGGCTTCACATGAGCGTGTCAATGAGTCTATCCATGTGGGGTCCATGGGTATCCATCTAGATCGAATGAAAAGTTGACACGTGGTAAAATCTTAGCCAAACAACGTAATTTTATTTCTGATGAAATTACTTGGCATTATAGTTCTGTGTGTTCTTTATTTCTTTATATAATTGTAATCGTATGATGATGATACTTGTAATCATAATTCTGGATCGTCGACATTTGGCAACAGGTGTTTTATTTTAGCAAATGATGCGTAGCAAATTTGTCTACGAACTTTTTTATATGATTTATAGGTTATGAATGGAGGCAGCGGACAAAGCGGTCTAATTTGTCTGCGGTTTACTCCATCTCATTTTTGGGGCGGACTATAAATCGCTGTAAACCAAGTTTATTTGTATGTAAAAACGGTCTGCAGATGGTCCGCAGCGGTTTTCTTCTATTTTTTTTGGTCCGGACCACTGCGGACTATTTTTGATGAATGATAAAACAAAAAACGATCTGATCCATTGACGGTTTTGTTCGCCCCAACCGTCGTAACCATTCAAATCCATAAGCTGACACAGAGAGTGGTTCTATTGCAAAATAAAATGAAAAAAGTGGTGAAGAAGTATGGGTAGATGAGTTTTAGGACCACCACCATGAGGAGCAAACTTAAATGGAAACGATACTGTGACTAGCGAGGATAAAGTAAATGGCCGGTGGGTAGGTCGGTCACTAGTGGGCTGAATATGGGCCTTATGTGGACCATTGGTTTCTAGTTATTACTGATATATTCTGCATGTATGTGTTTTGTTGTTCACTAAAATGCTTATTTCAGCCCAATAACTTTATTTCTCAATTTGCTAAAAGTCACAACACAAACTCACTGGTTTCACATAAACTTATTTCTTTTTTTATCAACAAAGAAATCAACGCCCTCTAGATAGTCATCAAAAATACCTCTTCAAAATTTCATGGTTAACTGCACCGTAACTATTCCACACATAACTCCAGGATAAGACCTTATAAATTTTTACTATCCTTATTACAATATAAATAAAGACTTATTTCAAAATTAGTAACTCGCATATTATATCTATTGATCAGATTTTGACATGTATAAAATATATATATATGTAAAACCAATATATGCTTCTTTTTTTACTAATAATTTGTTGTAATTTTAGTATTTTAGATTATTTATTTATTTTTTTTTTATTTATTTTGAATTATCTAAGATTCATTTATCATGCTTCTCATTTCTCTATTATTCTGATTTAATTGTGTCAAATCAATTTTTTTGGAAATTTTATTAGTTAAGCATAAATCAGAACTAGACAGAACACAACAGGCAATAAAAGAATTGAGAGTACAAGATGAAGATTTTGAAAATCGCGGTGGACTGATTTCTGCAAAAAGAAAAAAGAAAAAAAGAGTATTTATGAGAAAGTGAAGAGAATCGTCATTTATTTTAGGCTTTGATAATGAAATAAAATGAAAAATTTCACTTTCTTATGAAAACTCTTTTTCTTTTCTCCATAAATCAAACTTCTACCACGATTTTAAACATTACATCTTGTACTCTTGGTTTTCTCAAAATAAATTTTATGTTGTGTTGTGTCTGACCAACTAATAAAATTTAAAACTTCAAAAGTAAATTTGATTTGACATTATTAAATTAAAAAAAAATAGAAATATATAAGCATGATAATAATTGAAACTTAAATAATTAAAATGAAAATAAAAATTAGGAGTGATTATCAAAACTCTTAATTAGAAAAAGAAAAAAAAACAATATTGAAAGTGTCAGAATCATACATCATGAAAAATGTGTAACCGTATTGATTTGTGAAAGTTTGATTCAAATGAGCGTTGCATTAATTATGAGTTATGATGTAGGCAGAGTCGCATCGCCGCGTCAGGTAGTTGCAGCAAATAGAGCAAATTCATACAACTGTTCCAAAGTCAAACATATTGAAACTCTTTGAAGCCAATCTGTGAACGGACACATGTCCATATTATGACATCATCTTTCTCAAATTACTTATTTTTTCCCAACCCATAAAAGCATGCCGGCGGCAAAAACCATGGGAGTCGAGTCATCATCAATAAATATGAGTTACGAGCAAAACTATAAAGTGAAAAAACATAAATTGATCGTGTCGTACACTCGTACTGTGCTCTTGTACTATTCTTAAACTAGATGACTTGAAAGAAACGAACATAAGTTTTAATAAAAATTAAACATTGCAGAAATTTAAAGAAACAAATGAAAGGAGTGGGTTTTTTCGTTTAGATTAAAAATGGACAAATGATTGAGGCCTTGAATGGTTCCAATTTTTGAAGTAGTTTTTTTATTTTGATTTTGCAAAAACTAAATAATTACTCATTCATTCTTCTACAAAAAGTAGATTTTTTAAAAAATAGGAAAACTAGATTTTAGGAGTTTTTAGCTATTTCTTCATAGAATCTAAAAACTAAGTTTTGTGGGTTTTTAAAACAATTTACGTAACCCTTTTTTTTTAATTTACTATTATTATTTAATTATGCTATTTTTACCATTTATCAATTCATCCAAAGATAAAATACACAATTTAAAAATGTTTAAACATTAAGATTAAGTAAAAAAATTAAAAATTATATAAATTTCCATTCGAGTTAAAAAAAATATAAAAAAATTTCCATTCTTGATTTTGCAAAAACTAAAATCCACAACAAAAATCAAAAACTTCAAAAATCAAAAACCAAAATTCAAAAACCGAAAACTAAAAACCAATTAAAAACTATAAAACATTCAGGACCTGAGTTAAAATTATGATTAATTTTGCAAAAAATGACATGATAGTAAAAACGCTTATGTATGGCTATGTTAGCGTATAGGTTTTTTCGTTCAGATTACATGTGTGGTAGGTATCATGTAAAGTAAAATGTCGTAAGGTAAAATAACATTTATTTATTTTTGGTCACTGATGTTTATTTATCGAATTAAGGAGGTATACAAAACCGGCTAGTATAACGGACTTCCGGAGCCAACAGCCCCATCCAGAAGAAACATAAAAACTTGAAACAAATGAAAAACATAATTAAACCAAACAGAGAAACTAATGATCTAACTGCAAAAATATCAACTATCTAATTAGCTAGAAATTTTGAAATTGGAAAATATGAAAATCTAAGCATAACCTCTCAATCTTCATGTCTCACTTGCTTATTAGTAGACTTCAAAAGTACAATCATGAAATTCCATTAGATCCTAACCGTTAAGTTTCGAACTTGTACAAAAGACTGTTAGAAAAATCCTGGTAAGTGATGTCGAAACCATCGACTTTACCGGTGAAAGGAATCCCAAACCAAAACAGATTTCGCCCAGATTTAAAGGGAGCATCGAGTGGAGAAGCTTAAGAGATGGTCGTCCATACCGCTTCACCAACCACAACTTAGACAGTTGGCATAGGACCGATGCATATATAGACCAAAGAACTCTGATTATGAGAACAGATACTCTGCAGAAAAACCAAAAGATCCCAGCCAAATAAAGAAAAAAACAAACCTAAAAACTTAAGCCGAACCAACGTCGTGGCTTTGGAAGTCCACGAACGTTAGTCGGAGCCACAATTTTGTCGAAAAAAATGACCAGGAGAAAAAGAGCTGGTATAGAGAGAAAACTTTTCGGAAAAAAAGCTCTCCGATAAAATAACATTCTAATTTTATAAAAAATGACTAAAATTATGTAACTTTTACAAAATAAACTAAAAATCAACTTCCATTTGTTTACATATTTCCCATCACACAATATTTTTTTTTGTTTTTTTTGTTTGCTAACTTGGGTCATTTTGATTTATTTTGGACCCAATAAAAATCAAGTGTTTTGACCAGTAAAGATGTCTTCAGTAGTCACGTAGACACAGTGATGGCTCACACGTTCAGAACGGAAATCACTCCCCTGGTCTTGGCCAAATATATGCTCCTCTAACTTAGAGTGCTAACCACTCGGCCATGAAAATGTAGCTAAACTTCTTAGTTTTACAAGTAAATCTTTAAGCTATAGCAGGATATAGATATACTCTCAAAACTAATTTGGAAATATTAATGATCAAAACAATGACACATTGATACCTTTAATTTAGCAAAATATATTCATATACCAACATTTATACATAGAAACCCGAAATTTCTCAACTTTTTTGTTCACATTTACTACTCTAATGAAAATTTACAATCTCAAGGTCGACAAAAACAGAGGAAAACTACTTCCCCAACAAACAAAAAACAAACCGACAAAAACAGAGAATCCAAAAAAGTACACTCTTGAGAACAGAGCTCAGTAGTCAGTGGTTTTCTTCTGTTACTTTAGATTCCCCATTTTGTCCTTCTTTCTTCTCCATATTAACACAATCCAGGCAAATCTTGGCCGCGACCGGAGTGGCTAAGAAGGTAGGGTTGTTTTGTCCAGCCATGATCACAAGAATCTTCTCCTCAAAAGCCTTAGCCACCACTTTCTCACCGGACTCCGTCTGTTTCTCTTCATCTTCTGTCTGCCGCGAGAGCCTCCAGTAGGAGCAGGCGAGCAACAAGAGAGCAAAGGCTATGAGTCCAAGCATGGCGGCTAAACCACCGAATAGGTAAGGAACCGGTGTACGCCACGGAGACCGTGTCTGAGACTCCACCATTGTTGTCATCATCTTCTCATTTATGTTTCCTCTTATGCTTGGAAATTGCCTCATTGTTTTATATTTCTTATTCTTGGATTTGTTAAAGAACAGAGGAGAAGAAGCTTGAAAATTGTGAAGCTTATACTTTTTTTTTATAACTGTGTAGCTAGTTTGATTTTGTTGGAGTGGTTTGACATTTTATTTATAGTACTGGAAGAGAACAATAGAGGGAAGAGATGTAATAAATATTTCACAATATTATTATAAAACAAAATTGAAGGTAAGTGGGTCACGGAATCTTCATGATACGTTACGTTGCTTTGATCATGCACCAGGTTCGAAGATATTTAATCATACGTTTTTGCATTTAGATATATACCTTGATTTTTTTGTTTATAAAATCCTTTTTGGATAATCAAACTTTAAGATCTCAATTCCGTAATCCCTTTTTTTATTTGTTAAAGACAGTTCCATAATCTCCTCGTGTCAGAAATTATAACAAAAAAAAATATGAGGTAGATATTTGAAAATGTGATCCCTTTTTTGTTCAACTTAATATGTGATCTTACCATGTTATTTATGGCAATGAATTTGTGATTTTTTGGATAAAGAAATCATTTATGAAGATGACATTTGTTGACAAAAGACAACTACAAAAATAGATAAATTATCATGTTTATTTAGAAAATTATTTATTAGTAGAATTGACTGATCTCTTGAATTCCATTGCGTCTTGAAAAACAAGCAATATTGTTTTACTTATTCGTTGTAGATTTGTTTCATATATACATGATCGATCAGCTGAAAGAGTGGCCAACTATACATCTTAATTGATCAATTTAGAGCTTCAAAATCTAGTTTTTTGGAGTTTAAGGTAGTCTACAAGCCCCATATACGAGTAATTTTAAGCTGATTTCTTATAAGTGATATAACAGTTAAAACCATTACACTAAAGTATGAGATAATTTCCACATGATGATTTTGTAAATTGTGGATGCATATATATTTAGTGGAGGTTATGCATATTGTAAGTAGAGTAGTTTGTTTATGTTTTATGAGTGAAGATGATTTATATATGTTCTTGGTGTTATAAATGATTATAAATTTAGGTTTTGAATGATTGCAATAAAAAAAAGCAGAGAAATGTTTTCTATTTTTGGAACGGACAATAAACTGATGTAAATCAAGCTTTTTTTCTACGTAAAAACAATCTATAGTTAGTTTGCCGCATACTTGTTCTATTTTTTACACGACAACAAATTATAGTTCATAAATACTAAAGAAAAGTAGTATAAACCGGAAATGAATTGGAAATGAATTGGTTCGTCCTAACTGGCGCAACTATTCGAACCCTTATAATTTTATCGACATCATATTTGGGAGAGACAAACAGAAAACATAATTATATGATTATTTGGATTTAGGAATATTAAGAGGGCCCAGCTTTGTGTTTTATTCGGGCCCATGAATTTCACATGGCCATTTGTTATTACGCTAAGCCAGGGATATGTGTCTTTTCGATGGTGCTATTTGGATAATGATGTTTGCCGTTAACAGTAAATTATATATGGGTTTACTTTTTAATATTCCACAACAACAATCCATAGATTTTATTTGTATCCATAGTTGGAAGAGAATATATTTCATTTTTTAATCATGTCGATTGCCAAAATTGTTAGATTAATATTTGAACATTAATATAAACCATATATCTACAATCTCTAAATGAATAAACTATGTCTAGTGAACCATAAGATGGATTAGCTCTTATTCTTGGATTATGTTATTTTTCTTACTCACTTATGAGTTATGAGTAATGTTTTTATTCATATGTGTTGTAATATCCGAAATTTGAGAGTTTACTTCATAAATTATCGAAAGAATTCTGATTATATTGAACTCTGTTTTTCATACGTACATCTCCTTTCTGATGAGGTTTTTTTTTTGGTAAAGCTTTCATGTTGATTTTAAATATAATTTCAATTGAAACTTAAATTTGATCTTTTTATATTAATATAGCCACATACTGACATACATAATTTTAGATACAACTCACAAATCAATAAATATTAGTCGTGAGTACTTGTTAACGATCGAAAACTTCAACTGATGGAGGAAAGGTAAGTTTTAATTTTTAAGCTGAGTACATTAAAGCATTATTTGAGTTGTGTGACAATACATGAATGAGATTATGAGAATATATTGATGGAGTTGGAGGAGACATGACAACTTGAAAAGAGAATTATGGGTTGTTCTTTATCAAAAATATAAATTTATGCATTGTCAACTTGTGGATATTTCTCCCTTGATATTATTATTAGGCAAGTAAAGTAAACATGCACTTTCAAAACCTTGGACCCATTTAAAGATATTCATGCATATCTATGACATTGACATACACACAAAAATGTATAACATAGGTCCATCAATGCATACTACAACACTATGCGATCAAGTCAAGCTGGCCTTGAGTTTTAAAAGGCCCTAAGCTAAAGAATAAAATGGACCGATTGAAAAAACGTTAAATATGGAAAAATAAATCTGAAGGACTATGGTTCGAACACTGATATCTTAGCATTGACCACATTAAGCCACTAGACTAAGGAGACATTTTTAAAATACTGAGAAAAGTATGTCCTAGCAGCCGCAAATATATCAACTCTTTGCATTACGCTCTAACCAGCAAATGGAGACCTCCATGGCCTTTTTAATCGCTATATATGGTTTGTTTCTGATTTCAGCTTACGATCAATTCTTTCTTTTCTTTAAATCAATAAATTTTACATTTCATAATGAAAAACTATATATTTCTTTTTTATATGTACGTATATGCATGATGCACACACATACTGACATACACAACGTACCCTAATCATCTTAAACTTCTTAGATATTTTGTTTCAATATAAAACAATTATTAAAAGGTTTAACATGTTAGCTTTGAGAGAGCTTAGGTTTCACCCAAATCGGAGTTCACCTTTTAATGAATCTCTCTACCCCGAATAAAAAGTATCTACCACCACGTTATGGGTTAATTTCTTGTAACGCATTTATTTTAATAGAAATGCATGGGTTGCCAAAAAAAAGTTCCCATGATAACATGTCACAGGAAAGTTTGTTTTGTTCATAAATCATAATATATAAATGATTCCCTCAAATCTACTTAATTTAGAAAAACGAATTAGAAAAGCAAGATAAATTATTTTCTTATAAATAGATTCTTCTAAATTGGAAATCATGTGCAAGTAATCCACTTAGATCGTATAAATTAAAAGAAACACTCTTGTAAAAAACAAATATTCTATTTTCCACCATCGCAAAAGCATCTGAAGTTTGTACTCTCCTTTCACTGATAAGTAAACAACCTGTTGGTTAGGCCAAAGGGTCATCTCTTGTTCATCACGACTCCATCACGTGAAGAATAAATATATATGTATTGATGATATGCATATGCACATATATACATAAGAACCTTTTTTGGGCATAATATATCGAACGTAAATGCATGCACATATAATACCTATAATGATAGTTGTAACATGTAGATGGGATAGTGATTGATGTACGCAAGCCATAGATAAATAGAGATATTGATTTGTGATTGCCGCCGGAGAGATTCGCTTCCATGTACGTGGGAGAGGCTAATACATTTACTGTGAAGCCAGAGAATATATTTATTTATTCGTACAACAAAAAAAAAGTCATGAAATGATTCGAGATCTGTTTGTGAATCAATGTTAGATACGAATATATTTATGTCTTCATTGATGTATCGATCTGTTTATATATGACTTTGTGAGACATCTTCGAATCATATCTAGCTTCGCTTTCTTTAGTTATATTTTATTATATTGATTTTGTGCTTTGTTGAATATAATTAGTGAACATGTCTCCTCAGTCTAGTAGCCTAAACATTCCTTTAGGCTTTAGGTATCTGTGTGCACATTTTGTTTATGCAAGGAAGAAAAAAGGATAAGGTTGGAGGTTAATTTCGCGGAAGAATATATCAATAGATATATAAAACCGCAAATATAAACAATCATATATAAGATCAGAATTCAGTCATTGATAAAACAAAACAGTAAAAGCTTTTTTCCAATTTTGATCTATGTTTTTATGTAGATGTAGAGAAATCTATGAGTTAATCTTACACTATGTCGAACCAAAACGAATAATTCAATTTACAGTATACTGCCCAATTGATGGTACAAGAAGGTAAAAAGAATGGTTGTTTCTACAAAATTACAAATCTAATTTTTAACAATAGAGAGGAAGAAAAACCGATTAGATTGAGAGAGACTACTAATCTCAAAACTTTCCCTACTTGGCCTTCACATTTTATATACAATTACAAACAAGCCACTCAATCTACAAACAAAACAAATTAAATCTCTATATTCTCAAGACAAGTAATGTAACACTCGCTCAGTTTCTGCAATACTGGTTTCGAAATAAATCAATCCATACCATTTGCATAACATTCTTCTAAACTCTCTCACATGCACCATAATCAGAACATTACGTCAGTATCGATAAAAAGACAGAGTATGGATTAAAGGGTAAGTACTGAAGGTAAAAGTGACCAACTATTTTTATGTAGAATTTAAATTATGTTTCTAAAGATGTTGTGAACAAAATAACCATTTAAAGATGATACAAAATGAAAAAAATGTGAAAAATAAAGAAAATATGGAGTGGGGAATTTTTGAAAATGTTTATTTTGGTGTACGTACCCCTTTTAAACAATTCTTATTTCAGTTCGTCGTTTTCAAAAATGTTTTTCATTAAATCTGAGTAGCTTATAAGGTATTTTTTTATGGTAAATAGTTGGCATGCGAGATCGATTATTCGAAACCCACCGAACCAAATTTGTTAGTTTTTAATTGATTTGGAATTTGAAAACCGAAATTGTCAAAATTAGATTACAGTTCGGTTATTTATTTTTTTACCAAAATGAACCAAAATTTTGTGACCTTTGGTTAAAATTCGGTTAGTTTGGTTTAATTGGTTTTATTTTGAATATTATGCACAACAAATACTGGGCCAGGCCCTTTTTAAAAAGCCCAAAAAAATCTAGGCTACTTTTAAAAAAGAAAACCAATATTGCGCCAAACTTAAAAACAAGTCAATACTTTAAGAAAATATAAGTAGATTGTATAAGAAAGTATTCACTATTGTATCGTTGAAATAATATCATCTCATAAATAATTTCTTTTTTGTTAAAAATTTCATAAATAATATTACTTTCTCTTTATCAATCCGCACTACTAAGATATATCTTGTATCCAAAAATTGTCTCTAAAGTCTAAACACAATCAGATAGTTCAAGTAGGACGACCATACCACTGGACCCCTAACTAGTTTCCACTACAAAATGAAGTTTTCTAATTAATGGTCCAGTCCTCATCATATTGCATTACCAATTTCTGTATCATATATTATTATTTTTTCATTGAAAAAAATCGTTGACTATAAATTTCACACAAAAAGTCAACATCCTTGGCTCGTTACATCATTTCCACGTTACTCCACGTAATAAACACGAGTATTGTTAACCTCATGCAATTTCGTAGAAAAAAGGCATTATGTGTTTTTTTTTTGGACATTTAATATATGTTTAATTTATATTGACCAGATCTTAGATCGAAATCTAAATCTAAATTAAATATAATCTATAACTGTTATATATTCTTTTAAATAACTAAATGTTTTCATATATTCTTCAATATAGACCAAAAGTATTCTAACTAGGGCAAAAAAACAATTTTCGTCAATATCATGTATTATTCTCACGGATTTGAACACGGGTTGACATATTGATAGCATTAGTAGCATTGGCTCTGGTCTATCAACTAAATAATATAATAGCAGAATAGCCGATTGATCGAATAAGGGAAAGCACTAAATTAGATAAAGTTAACACAACATAAACACAAAGCAGCAAAATGTAATTTTAGTAGTAATGACGTTTTGTTTTGTTTTTCTTTTCTAGTTATATATTAACATGTTCATAAAAATAGCAGAATATTTTCCAAAATCGTAAAAACGTGATGGATACTGTGAAATATTTTTTTTAAATAATGAAATCACGTTTTAAAACGTGAAAATCGTATATTTAATAACAAATGTTGAAAAATAGATAACAATTATTATAAATTTATTGTATGTTAGATATTGCATGATTACTAGCACACCAAAAATAATAATCTTTTTAAGATCTCAATTATTTTAAACAAAGATTTTAATTTTGTAAGCCAGTTAACAAAAAAAAATTGACCTTTGTATTTATTATTTAAATATTTTTAATACAACATAAAATAAACTCATACTTACACTAAAAATTCAATTTTGCTTAAGATGTTTAAGATAATAATTTATTTCTACACAAAGAAAATGTAAATGTTATCATTGGCAACATAAAAAAAAATCATTGACGATAAAATTATTGCCTTTTGCTCTATAATTTTTTTTGTTCCAGAACCAAGTATTAGTAATATTAATTAACGCATAAAATAAATATCACTCCCAAATAAAAATTCGAATTTGGATTCAAAAAGTCATTCTGTCTCCCAAAATTATCTTTAAAACCAGGTAAACTATAACCATTGTCCAAAAAAATTACTAGTGGGCCTCAAGAGAGGATATGTTAAATAACTTAATTTCAAATTTGATTTAAGAGTGGCATTGTATTAGTTTCTGTTATTTCATATTCTTTTCATCTACTTCTTGTATTTTCCTTGACATATTTGATCATCTCATGCTTAGTTACCATTTAACAATACTCAGTATATTAAAACCAATATGCAAAAGATATATATACCTAGCTTATTTAAAAA
>Ga0041059_1001841_pt1 | contig 16487 bp, 12 predicted proteins | sample AraColnosormetaG_FD_56232 | JGI IMG/M metagenome (GOLD analysis project Ga0041059, IMG submission 56232) | Arabidopsis roots microbial communities from North Carolina, USA - Col MF nosort | ecosystem: Host-associated > Plants > Roots > Unclassified | place: USA: North Carolina | collected...
ACACCACCGGTTATTCCATAATTAGAGTTTGAGTTTAAGAATGGTTCGATAACAACCTAGCTTTCATTAGATCTACTAACCAATAGTTTTTCTGAGAATACCCTGTTCCTACCTCTTTATTTAATCGTTTACAACCAATCAATCTGTTGTCTTCTTACTTTGTTTTCTTATAATTTCAATCATACCCTGCTAGCTTAATCTTGACATTGAATTCATTGTGTGAACAAATGAACTTTGTGGAAATCGATCCTTAAATACTGCAATTGATCTCTTATTTGAGAGAGTAGTTCTTAGGGTAATTTGAACCTTATCAAATTTGGCGCCGTTGCCAAAGTTCTTGGGAATCACCATTGAGTTTAATTTACAGATTTCGTCTAGTTTTTACTTTTACTTTGTTACTCACGCGTTTCTTGTTTTCTTCTTTTCTGTGTTTCAGGTGTATGCCTAGGCAAACAAGGAGCACATAACAGAAGGAGTTGATCAACTTGTCTGTTCTGGACTTGGGAAAACTTGAACGCACCAACCAAAAAACTCAGAGATTAGCAATGGCTGACAGAGTCATCAGAGCTGATGCAAAAGGAGTTATGAGAGTTGAGGATGGGCAAGCCTACAATGAGGCTGGTCAGAGATTGGATGATCATGCACTCATCCCACCTGAGGACGCCAATGAGGATCAGGCGCGCCTCAATGCACAATTAGCTGCCAGAGACGCAGCAGGGCTCATTGTTGATCTACACAATAGAGGTATTGATCGACACCTTTGGGAGCAGAATGAAGACGCGATTGGTGTCGAGCGACACAACAGAGGTGTCGATCGACACCAACCCCAGATTCCTGCAGCTATTCCTCTTGCTGCGGAACCACGTCGTACTCTCGGGGATTTCAACAGGCCTGGCATGTTTTATGCTAATCGATCAGCGATCGTACCCCCACCATACCAGAGGAACGACTATGAGTCACATCTTTTTTATTACATTACTTTACACATCTAAATATTTTTCAATATGTTTTTAACAAAAATATTTTATTTATTTGGCAACAAATTGATAAGATGTTCTTTCTTTCATTCTAACAATTTTAAGACTTTAGGTTTCCCTAGCTCTCCCAACTTGGAAAAACATATTTGTAAGATTTTTAACTTCAACCATCGACGTGCTTTTTCACATCATAAGAAATCATTGTTGAAAGTTTAATATTTTAGTTAAAGTCAACATAATTTATCAATATTAAGAGAATAAATATAAGTTCTTTGTTTGTTCGATAATGTTTTACTATCAAAACTTAGATAATGTGTATACAATTAAATTAATAAAACAATTATAATATATTGAATTACTTTTTTTTCGTACTTTTTTAGAATTATTTTTTTGCTTTTCTTGTCGTTCTTCTTCAATATATAATTCTTTTTATTTATATTTATATGTTTTCTTTGATTACTCGTAGTGAAATATAATTTCAGCTTTTTGGTGACGAAATCACTGTACATGATTTGTTGTTTCTTCGAATCAAGAAATGTGCCAGGCTGAACGATATAAGTGACATCAAAACAAGCATATTTAACAAGCAAAGAGAACAAATGATCAAATGATATCTCACTCATTCATACCACATATTTTTCAATCCATTTTTTTTGTTTGTCTTCGGATGTACCAAAAGCATTCTCTAAAGCGGCTTCACTGCCTTCATCCCAAATAAAAAATCTCTTATTTTGATCAACATTAGAAAGTACATTTTTCTCTCTCATTACTTGTACCCAAACCCCTGGAAATATATATGAACAATTAGTATGCAAAATAAAAAAATCCTCTCTAAAATGGTTAGAGCAGATAGCAACCCTTGTAGAATTTGATCGTCCATCTGTTTAGATAATTTCTATCTTTCATTTTTCCATTTCTCGTATTGAGTGTAGAAGTAACATAGCTTAGATTCGTCAGTCTCGTGCGAAACCTGAATAAAATAAGTTCATGGCAGTGATTAACATTCTTTTATCTACGATGCAAACACTATAAAATATTTATGCGAAGAGAAAGTTAATCTACTTACCTTCACATATGGTGTTACCAAGACAGTTATGAACGACGATTTCCTCACTAATAAGGTCGGCCAAAAAGTGTGGATGAAGTTGATTATAACTTTATAAGACCCTTAATGTGATATCCATCGCAATCCTCAACAAGGTGGAAAGAATTTCACGGAATTCAAGAAGGATTTCACAAAATTTTGGTCTTGAATTTCTCTATTTTTGGATTTTAATTTTTCCTTTAGATAGATTCAAAATGTGTTTATTAGATAAGTTTTTGAAAATTATTGAAAACAAACTTTATCTCTTATAATTATGTAGATAAATAATGAGATTGTGTGAGTTTGTGTTCATATTTTTTATATCTTTGATTTTGTAACAACCCGTCCCGTGGGACCCGCACACGTGGCCACTCTCTGCCACGTGGCATCCTGCTGGCTCTGCAGCGCATCGACCCTAACCTTTCTGCTTGGGCCACCAAAGCCCACATGTAGGTTATTGGTGTGCTTGGCGTTCCTCGAACCCAAGACCTCACCTTTTAACAACCTTCCCACAGGACAAGATGTTACCAATTGATCACCAATAACCTACATGTATGCGGGTCCCATGGAGCGGGTTGTTATAAATTTAGATAACAAGATTGTGAGAGTTTCTGAAAACCATTTGTGTTAATGTAGAATTTGAGGTTGCTTTTAAATGTTTGATATTTAATTTGTATTTGTTGTTGGATGTACTAATTATAATGGCTATTACAGGATAGTAATTACAATGGCTAAGAAGAAATGTAAGTTGACACATAGGACACTAAAGCCTTCCATTCAAGTCAGCAAACCTTATACTGAAGAAAAGCGGAGAAGGAAAAGAAGAAAAAGGCAAAGGCGAAGGAGAAAGAAATAACAATGGGAAGAAGAAGAAAAAGAGGCTTTGGTGGTTTGAGGGTTGTGGTTTTTAGATACAATTGTATTGGATTTTGCTTTATGTACAATAGTTTGGGTTGTGTTTTGGTATCTAAGTTTTTTGTATAAATATACGTGTTTAGGTACTATTGTTCGGTTGGTGTTTTAGTTTCTAAGGTTGTGTATGAATCTTGTCGTTTAGGTACAACTATGATGCTTGGGTACTACTATGTATCTGAGTATATGTATGAATCAGATTTTTTGACCAAAAAATCTCTAAACAAAATATGAATTTATATCTAAATATTTTGATCAAAAAAAAGTCACCAAAAATCTATGTATTTTAGTCTTTTGTTTTATTAAAACAAGAGTGTTTTTGAAAGAAAGAAGAAGAGAGGAGATATGTATGTGGAGATGAAAATCGTGAGCTTTAATGGTAATCTTAAAAGAAGAAGAAAAAATAAATAAAGATAAGTGGGGTGCACCATCAAGACAAATGATAGAGTTAGTATTCAAAGATATTGAGAAAAAGAGGCGGTAGTGAGAATAAGAGGAGTTTTTTGAAAGAATGGTATGATGAAAGGGGCCAACGAGATCAAATAACCGTACCATATTTTACTAGGAATAATTAAGTAATTAATTATTTTCTGAATATATCGGTAATTCGTTGACGTAATCACAACAAGATTCGGAGGAATATTTTATATTTTCCTGAATAATAAAAGTGGAGGTAATAATTGCTTGAATTTTTTGTTGACATAATTTGTTGTTGTCGTAATTGCTTAAATTTTATCTTGTTTTTGTTGCCGGACTATTTTGTTGACGTAATTTTTGTTGTCTTCTTGTTTTTTTCTTCCGAATCTTCTTCTCTCGTGTCTTCTCATGATTTCTTGATTTATCACAAACCATGAAGATAGTAATTGCATAATTGTTGTTTAGATAATTGTTTATTTTTTCTTTTTCTTTAAGAGAACTTAAAGATGTATCTCAAAATCAACCAAATTTACAAAAAACCAGAAAACATTTGTCAAATGAGGAGAGACAAGTGATTTTTGGTGTTTTACTAGAGAAGAGTATTGATGGAAAGTTGGCAAAAAATATAACAAGAGAAGTTTGTAATATTTTTTGGTGCTTATAGCAATGGTATAAAAGATTTGGAAACTAGCTGAAAAACAGCTAATAGTGTGAATGTCAATGTATCTCATCGGAGGACTGGAAATTATGGTCCTAAAAGAATCTCATTTGAGCCAACTCAAATTGCTAAAATTCTATTAAGCAAGAGGACATTCTTGAGGTCGATGTCTATGGGTATGAACGTGAGTCTTACAACATTATTTAAACGAAAAGTAGAAGCAATTTTCTGACGTCGTACTAATAGCGTCAACCACATTTGAAGGAAGCCAATATGAAAGGTAGGGTACAAAATGTACAACATAGTTCACATCAATGAAAAATGGTTCTACATGACGAAGAAGATGAGAAATATTATGTACTTCAAGAGCAAAAAAGATCCACATCGGACAAGTCAAAGTAAGAATTACATATGAAAAGTAATATTTCTAGCAGAGTTGGCTCGTCAAAGGTTTGACGAGTAAGGAAATGAGATATTTTGTGGAAATTTTAGAATATTTTCATTTGTTACTATGCAACCAAAGAAGAGTCGGAGTAAAAACAGAGATACTGGAACAATAGAATTAAAAGCATAAACTTCTGTTAAGAGAGAAGATATAAAAGCATGATTGAATAAAAAAGTTCTATCAATTACACTAAAGAAATGGCCATGGGAAAATTGAGAAAGAGTATCTTTATTCAACAAGATAATGCAAGAACACATGTTGTGTATGGAGATCAAGATTTCAAAGAAGTTGCGTCAAAAATAGCTTGTATTCGGTTGATATGTCAACCGCATAACTCGTTGGATCTAAGCATTTGATGTTTGTTTACATTATTCTATCATTATGTGTTGTATTTACAATATATATGAATTTAGTTTGTTGTCATGTATTATCATGTTATAATTGATTTTAAAAAAAAATCTGAAAATTATTAGATAGGATGAATATCTCTAATTTTAAAATTTACATAGATGATTTATATTTAGATTAAAACTTCTTTTATTTTGTTTAATTTTTGTAAATGTATTATTTTCTCACTTATATTCATTATTCCATTCATATTCAGAACACAAATCATCAATGACCATTAAAACTAGAATCTCAAGACAATTATCTCCAATATCTTCGGTATAGTGTCTTTGATTTCTCTGTAATATGAAGCAGTCCAATATCATAATACATTTTATTCAGATAGACGAATGAACATTTGCTAGCTTGATTGTGTTTGATGGATCTTCTGACGATTTTCTTATTTGACCTTTTTTTTTCATTTTTCTTCATTATATTTTTTTTAAAGAAAGACAATTGGATTGATAATAAACTAAAACTATATGTTGGTATTTTTCCATTAATAACTTTAATTGACTAAATATTAAATTTTTACAAAATGTGTAATATTGTTTTCCTCATAAAATGTAATTATTGTATTGGAATCAAACGACAGTAAGTGTTTTTTAATCTTTTTATTAAAAGATTACTCTTCAGTATTGGGTTATTAAACAACTTATAATTTGTAACAAAAAAAACTTGAAAACAACTTATAATATGAAACAAAGGGAGTATAATTTTCTTTAAAAAGATAAGAAGGTCTATTTTATCAAATTACGAATCAAATCTGAAACTGTTTTGATAATTGTTAACAATGAATCCCAAACAAAAACAAATGGCCCAATAACAAGCTAGGTCTATGATACATTAAATGATATAGGTTCATTTTCCTAAACTTCTAAACCTAATTTGCGATTGTTTTGCAATCTCGCTCTCCCCTGCGACATGGGACATATACTTATAGTTTGATGTATGTGATGTATGCTTCGTGAGACATTAAAAATGGTAATACTTCATTACCATTGTTTCGATCTCTAAGATGTAATAATTTCCTCTCAATTGTTTTTTTTCTTATAACCGAACATTCTCTAGTTTAAGTTTTGTAATTTTGTTGCAAACAATGTGTAGCAAGTGGTTATATTTTATATTATAAAATAATAACCATTATAGTATATGTGGGGTGATTGTGTGAATTGTTTTTTTCTTTTTGCAGTAGAAATGTTCATGAACCCATCTAATTTTGAATTTTCCACATATGGTTCTTCCTTTTTTTTCTTTTTATATCAATCCATCTTTTTTTTTACATTTATGTTAAGATTAAAAATGTTTGTTATTAATCTTCTAATTTTAAATATATTGCATATGCACATAGATAAATATTGCATATACTTATAAATAAATATTTTAATGTTTAGTATACTCACAAATTATAAAACATGAAAGTTCATATAACAAAGAAAATTAGAAACAAAAAACATTATAACTATTAACATTGTAATATTTCTCATAAACAAAAAGGGCTTAAGGAATCTAGTTATCAAAACATGTGTGTTGATGAATGAAATGGGTGTTCTCAACATTTGTTGGGTAGAAATCATTAATTAGGAAATCAATAAAATGTGGAAATCTTTGGGAATTATTTATGAAAAATAGAATTGGATTGATTTAAGAATATTTTAAATTATTTTCGTAATTTACATTTGGAAGAAGATAATGAAAACAAACAATTAAAACCAAAAAACTTAGGGAAGAGGATAATTAGATTAGGTAACATATTTGATTTGTTTTGATTAAAACATATTCAGCATTGATTAAATGAGCGAAAATGTTTTTTTGCTCTTGAGATAAAATTCGTGTGAATTTGATTTGTTGGGTGTATAGATCTGAATTCTATTAAGAACAACTAAATCGTCTAATATACACCTTAAATCTTTAATAAAATAATAAATACTCCACATCCTATAACAAATGCCGGCTAAGACAACCACACATGCTTGAAAAATATTAGAGGACAAATCATAGTCTTCTTTACACCTTAAGAGAACCATCAAATGTATGATAAGCATGTAGAATGATGCGCAAAACAAGGAAGACCACAGCCCCCAGAACCATCAATCTCATTGAGAGATTAGCTTTTAGAGCTGGATACGAAAAATATGGTGATGATGCTCTAATCATTATCCATTACTACGAAAGCCACTGTCCATTGCTTGATTTTCTCCAGTTATACATACATACATATATGCCCTCTTCATACTACCATGACAATATCAAACATTCTCATCATACATTTCAAGATTAATTCCACAATTATCAAGCCATTAAATCATATAATCTACAGCTAATCAGTCAAATGTATCTACGTTTTGAAAGCAAAATAAAATGCATCTACGTTTTGAAAGTACCACCTTTACTTTATCCACTTGAAGATGAAGAATATCTCACTTCTCCTTTCTCATGATCAATTTAATGTTTCAACTTCAACTGCACGATTCTCAATCCCATGTTGAGTTGCAATTTAGTTAGTTGCCCACTAAGACTTATATCCGTGATTCGAAATAGCTTCTACAAGATTTCGGCTTCAATCGAGCTTGTTCCTCAACCAAACAATGCAATCTCGTCAAAATTTAATCTATAATGATTAGTCTCAGAAACACACTAAAAATGATGAACTTATCCCACCGTTAAAATTTTAGTTAGTAGTACCATAAATTCTCACAAAGTTTCATCCCGATTAGAAGAAGCCATCTCAGAACTGATTTCTAGAGTTCCAAGTTGGAGCAGTTTTTGACAAACACGTTGGTTTCTTGCGCAGGAAGAAATCATCACCACGGCTAGAACTTAAACTCTTATGACATCAAAGATGGATCATGTGACTTCAATAACATAAGCTATATATGTATCCACCAATGAACTAGTTTCTTTTAGATAGATATGGACGGAAACTCACCCTTAAAACCCCAACTTGCAACTGTTTATCTTTCTCATTTTCCCTTTTTCTATCCTTTCTTCTCCTCCTCTTTTGATCTAGTATCAATAGACTCGCCATTGCCTCACCATCACCGTGAACTGGTCTCGTCTCCATTGTCACTCCGGTCTGCTGCTTCTTCATCGCCGACGCAACCAATTTCTTCATTTCTTTTTAATGTATCATGATTCTCACTTTCTCTTTGGTGAAGTGGCTTAGGTGCAGCAATCACAAATGGTGGTTCTACCCATCTATTCTCCTCAGCATCGAAGACATAGGTAAAGACTTCATCACCCATTCAACAATTCTTACAAACAAAACTTCCATGCATGATAAGAATGATTGAATGCTCATGATCAGTAAGGTCTATATTTAGGGTGTAATTGATTCACTATAATTAAAAAAAAAAGAAACAAATTCTTCTTCATATGTACCAGTCAAAAAAAGTTGGAAGAAAAACTTTTCTTGTGAAAATGTTAAAAAGTAAAATTTTATTTTCCTCTTGATGTGACTTTTCTTTTCTTCTATTTGTTCTTCCCATTTACTCTAATTTTGTAACCAATCACACCCCTTATTGTGGATTTGACGCAATCTTTGTGAACATACAAGTTTTAGGTGGTGTAAGTGCAACCGTAATATAGTTAGAACATTTGTATCTACAAAAGAATCATATAGATATAAAATAACAAAAGCAAGGCAAACAAAGACATGGATTTAATTTACATAAAAAAAACATGTTTCTGTTTAGATGTCTATTTCAAAAATACCCATCATTAAATTGAAAAAGTTTATAAAGTTTTGTAAGGTTTATAAGGTTTTTTCTCGATGGTAATTACTATTTCAATTGTTCATAAGATTTTGCAAGGTCTTTTATAAGTTTTTTACAAGAATGTTTAAGAGATTTTACAAGGTATTTATAAGGCAATTATAAAATTTTACATGTATAAAAAAGCAGTGTCTGTGCCTTAATAAGGTTTCATACATATTTGGATAAAACTCAAAAGTTTAAGAAATTTTGGATAAGGTCAAAAATCGTAATAGCTACTTCATTAATCGTCGATTTTACTCAACCGGCGAAAAGTTCGATTAGAGATCAACATAGAGGACAAGAGAAATGAGAATGAGTGACTCCGAGTCAAATCGTTCTCCATTTCCCCGAGATTCCTCCATGGGATTTCAATCACCGCCGATTTTCTCTGGGAATCTTCAGGAACCGAATAACCGGAAGTCTCAGTTCTTTCGTAATGGTTCGTGTCACCGTAAACCGGGTTAGAAATCGAAATAGCACTTCATGCATCGTCGATTTTACTCCACCGACAAAAGGTTCGATCAGAGATCGACATAGTGGACAAAAGGAATGAGAATGAACAGACATGTCGATGCAGTCAACGTGAAATGTATGCTTGGAATTGGGCAAAACCCGACCCGACCCGGTTCATTTTCCTAAACTTCTAAACCTAATTTGCGAAAGAGGTTTGCAATCTCGCTCTTCCTTGCGGCATGAGATATATAATTATTTTGATGTATGAGATGTATGCGTCATGAGACATGGAAAATGGTAATATTACATTACCATTGTGTCGATCTCTAGATGTAATAATTTTCTCTCAATTATTTTTCTTCTTTGGACCGAATTTCTCTATATTAGTTTTTTTCTAATTTCGTTTCAAAAAATGTGTAGCAAGTGGTTATATTTTGTATTATAAAATAATAACAATTAAAGTATATGTGGGGTGATTGTGTGGATTTGTTTTTTTTTCTCTTTGCAGTAGAAATGTTCGTGAACCCATCTACTTACGAATTTTCCACATATGGTTCTTGCTTTTTTTTTCTTTTTATATCAAACTATCTTTGTTTTTACATTTATGTTATGATGAATAATGTTCCTTATTAATCTTCTAATTTTAAATATCATAGATAAATATTGCATATACTTATAAATAAACATTTTAATGTTTAGTATACTCACAAATTATAAAAAATGAAAGTTTATATAACAAAGAAAATTAGAAACAAAAAACATAATAAGTATTACCATTGTAATATTTCTCGGAAACAAAAATGGTTTAAGGAATCTAGTTATCAAAACATGTGATTTGATAAATGAAATGGGTGTTATCAACATTTGTATAGGAATCATTAATTAGGGTTTCATGCATCATTTCTTTTATTTGTTAAAAAATCAATAAAATGTGGAAATCTTTAGGAATTATTTATGAAAAATAGAAGTGGATTGATTTAAGAATATTTTAAATTATTTTCTTAATTTACATTTGGAAGAAGATTATGAAAATAATCAATTAAAACCAAAAAACTTAGGGAATAGGATAATTAGATTAGGTAACATATTTGATTTATTTTGATTAAGAAATATTAAACATTGATTAAATGAGCGAAAATGTTTTTATTCTTTACATAGAATTCGTGTGAATTTGATTTGTTGGGGGTATAGATCTGAATTCTTTTAAAAACAACTAAATCGTCTAATATACAGCTTAAATCTTTAATAAAATAATAAAAATCTCACATCCTATAACACATGCCGGCTAAGACAACCACACATACTTGAAGAAACATTACCGGACAAATCATTGTCTTCTGTACACTTTAAGAGAACCATAAAATGTATGATAAGCATGTAGAATGATGCGCAAAAAAATGAAAGACCACAACCCGCATAACCATCAATTTCATTGAGAGATTGGCTTTTAGAGCTGGCTCCAAAAAAGATGGTGATGATGCTCTAAATGTTTGCTGCTGCAAACTTAGAGTTGGAGATGTGCATTGTCTCTCTCCAAACAAGGTAAAGGTAATGTGTGTTTATATATTTTAAATGAAACTTGTCTTTTTCAATATGTCAAATACTAAGTGAAACTTACTTGTCTTTTCTTCTTCTCAATTTGTCTTCTCTTGTGAAAATGGCGATGATCCTCTAAATGTTTGCTGCTGCAATCGCCTAATTTTGACTATGATAATATCACACGCTATTTTTATTTACTGCAACTAATCATACTATTAACGTTATGTTTATCGAAATGTCATGCTATTTTTGAAATGACACTAAGTTTTTTCCAACAAATGATAATATCAAATGTTATTTTTATTTACTTAAAATAGTTGTATGGTTTTATCAATGTCACATGTCATTTACATGATAAATTCATTTAATTTTTCCATGTTTCATGGTATTTGAAAAACCTTCATTGTCTTCTTCCCAAAACTTCATTGTCGGACCTCTCTGTTTCCTCCCTTCAAATCTAAGTCTTCATCTGTTTTCTTCCCGAAACTTCATTGGTGTTTCTTCCACCTTCTTCCCAAATTTTCCATCAGCACTGTTTTCTCTTCCGCCACTACACCTTCTCCATAACCACATTCCTACCAACCACTGTATCATTTCTACCGCTAGATCTATCTTTTTCACCCAAATTTTCCACCACTGCTTCTTCTGACACAACCACTATCTCATCCATAACCAAATTTTGATGTCAACCAAGACCTCGTATCCCCCGTATTGCTTCCATGGTCAAATCTGTTTTTTTCTCATTAAATCTCCACAACCACTTACAAACAAATATATTATCTTGTAAAAATTATAATTTCAAGAGGTTAATTGATCTTTTCTCCACCCAACCCCACCTCAAAAAGCTTTATTTACCAAATTCTGACGCATGGCTAGTTACTTAATTTTCTTGCACAATTGGAGTACTTTCTAATTAATCATAAATATAAGTTTTTAACTTTAAAAGTATATTTCTATTATTTAGTTTCTTTTTTAAAGATAATTTGTTTATGTTGCAAAATCTAAGAATGAAAGTTGGTTTTTGACTATGATAGTCGTAACCTATAGATAGAAGTGTGTGGATCATTGTGTGGTTTTTCCTACTTGATCATATTTGTATAGTTAACAAGTTGACATTTTATTTCGAAACATGTTTCTTATGTATTTAAGAAATGATTCTCTTATTCAATAGAGGTAAGAGAAAATTGTAGTATCTTCAATAATGTCTCACTCTCATAGTCATGCTTTTGATAAACTGCAGGGTCATATCGGAATGATGTGGAGCCTTGAGATGTCTTTAAAAGACAACTTGCTTTAGCCATCTATCTCATTGATAGATTGACTTTTAGAGCTGGATAAGAAAAAGATGGTGATGATCCTCTAACCGTTTGGTGCTGCAAACTCAGAGTTGAAGATGTGCATTGTCTCTCTCCAAACAAGCTAAAGGTAATGTGTGTTTATCCTAAGTGAAACTTATCTTTTTCAATCTGTCAAACATTAAGTGAAACTTACTTGTCTTTTCTTCTTCTCAATTTGTCTTCTTCGGTGAAGATGGTGATGATGCTTTAACCGTTTGCTGTTGTAAATTGCCTAATTTTGACTCTGATAATATCACATGCTGTTTTTATTTACTTCAACTAATCATACTATTAATGTTATGTTTTTCGAAATGTCATGCTATTTTTACAAATGACATGGTGTTTTTTTTCCAACAAATGATAATATCACATGTTATTTCTATTTACTTCACACAATTGTACGGTTCTAATCAATGTCACATGTCATTTACATGATAAATTCATTTAATTTTTCCATGTTTCATGTTATTTGAAAAAACTTCACCGTCTTCTTCCCGAATCTCTATTGTCGGACCTTGATGTAGGTCAAATTGCCTTAAAACCTCTCTCTCAAATAAGAGATCGTCGATAGTATTTAAGGGTTGAATTCCACAAAGTTCTTTTGTTCACACAATGAGTTACGTATTAAGATTAAGCTAAAAGAGTATAAGAAAATAAAACGAAAGGAAAGTAAGCAAATAGCATGTTGGTTGGTTGTAAATCAAGATAATAAAATGTCAGGTTTAGGGTATTCTCAGGAAACAAATGATTAGTAGATTTAGGAATAACTAGGTTGTTAACGAACCATTCTTAAACTCAAACTCTAATTACAGAATAACCGATGAAACTGACGATCTTTCTCCAGCTCATCGGTTTCAACGATTGGCTCCTTTCCCTTCAATAAACTCCATGTTTTCTATAATTGTCACAACCCCGTACAGAACCGGCTGTGTTACTACGTTCACTGTTTCGTCGTCGTTTATGCACTGGTGACATTTTCATCTACGGGAGCCGAGAGATTCCGCTGTAACATACTGGTAAGTGTTGTACCCCATATCGCTCTTGTTTCCGCGCTATTCCAATACTTATCGGATAATTTCTTTGAAGTACATTTATGGACATAATCGTTAGAGCTTTAACTCGTACCTTTTCGGGTTGACTGATTTTTGGTGTTTATCCAGGAACTATAATAACTTCTCTCAAGCTAAGCTTTTTAGTTTACTAGATCTGTTTTGTTCCACCAACTGCAATATTGTGCTAATTGTTGATAAGCTTGAAGTTAGCTTGAGAAATAAGCTAACCAAATCCTAAGAGATTTAGGATAAGATTGTATTTAGGAGATATCTAAATACAATATTTAGTAGTTATCTAATGTTATTAGGAGTTATCTAATGACTAGAAGCGTTCATATAAATAGAGATACCAAGTTGTGGTAATCCTATTGAGAAGTTTAGAGTTTGAGAGATTGAGAGCTTTGGTGAGAGCTTTAGGTTTTGAGTAAGTTTCTGAAAGATTAATAAAGAGTGAGTCTTTATATACATCATTCTCTTGTTCTATAATTTGATATTTGGTATCAAAGCAATATTGAATTCTCGAACAAAACTCTAAAACAATAACAAAGTCGTGTTTTGTTTCAGAGAATCAAACTATGGGAGATATAGTTCTGGTAACTACATGCAGCAAGTTAAAAGAAACGAGCTCAGTTTCCATCCAATGTCCTTTACTCAACGCTACAAACTATAACATATGGACTATGCGGATGAGGTTGTTGCTCAAGGTACACAAAGTTTGGGATACTGTTGAACCGGGATCAGAAGACGTGGACAAGAACGACATCGCAAAAGCCCTCATCTTCCAATCAGTACACGAGTCTTTAACTCTTCAAATTGGAGAACTTGAGACTGCGAAGGAAGTTTGGGAATCTATAAAGATGAAACACGTTGGAGTAGAAAGAGTTATGGAGGCAAGACTTCAGACTCTCATGGCAAAATTTGAGAAAGTTAAGATGAAAGAGACAGATACAATAGAAGACTTTGCAGGGAGACTTTCAGAGATAACCACCAAATCTGCAGCTTTAGGAGAGAAGATTGAGGCACCAAAGTTAGTCAAGAAGTTCTTAAACAGTCTACCAAGGAAACGCTTCATACACATCATCGCCTCACTTGAACAGATCCTTGACCTTAACAAGACAAGCTTTGAAGACATAGTGGGGAGGATGAAAGTCTATGAAGAAAGAATATGTGATGAAGAGGAAGATCAAGCTAATGAAGGGAAGCTCATGTATGCAAACCATGACTCACAATCTTATCAAGGCAATGGAAGAGGAAGAGGACAAAGAGGAAGAAGTCGTGGTCGCGGTCAGTTTGGATATCAAGGCTATAGACAAGAGCGGGATACATCTAAAGTTACTTGTTACCGATGCGACAAGCTTGAATAAAGCTGTTTAGAAGCTTATGAAGATGACAAACTATCTATGGGGAGAAGTTGTTCGTCATGCCACTTATCTCATAAACAGAGTGGTGACAAGGGTTCTAACAAATCAAACTCCGTATGAAGCATACAAAGGGAGAAAACCCAATGTAGAACACATACGTGTGTTTGGTTGTGTTGGATACGCAAGAATAGACTCTCCTTACTTGAAGAAGTTAGATGACAGATCTCATGCTCTTTTCCATTTGGGAACTGAACCAGACTCAAAGGCATATCGTCTCTTGGGTCCAACCACACGCAAAATAATCGTAAGTAGAGACGTTGTTTCTGATGAAACTAAAATTTTATGGTGGAATGATCTAGGAGATGAGTCGGGAGAAGAATCAGGAACCTTTTTTCTCGGTTTTGAAGCATTTGGAAATAACGGACTAAGAAGAGAAGATGAAGAATATGCCTCTGAGACAAGCGAGAACAGCATAGAGGAAGAAGGTACTACTCGTATCGGGGAAATCAGAGGAACAGAGGAAAACAGAGAAACTGAGACGATGATACAAGTAGAAGATCAGGCACTAGTCAACACATAACCTGTACTAAGAAGATCTCAGAGACAAGTCTCAAGGCCTAAGTACTTAAAGGATTATGTTCTACTTGCTGAAGAAGAAAGTGAACATCTGCTCTCTATAATAAACGAGGAACCTTGGGATTATGCTGAAGCAAAAGAAACACGAGAGTGGAGAGCGTGTGAGGACGAAATCACATCAATTGAGAAGAACAAGACATGGGATTTAGTGGAACTTCCTCAAGGAGCTAAGCCAATTGGGCTCAAATGGGTGTTTAAGCTAAAGAAGAACGCAGACAGGAGCATAAACAAGTATAAGGCAAGACTCGTGGCTAAAGGTTACGTACAACGACATGGCATAGACTTTGACGAAGTCTTTTCCCTTGTAGCACGAATCAAAACAGTCCGCTTCATCATTGCCCTTGCTGCTTCAAACGGATGGGAGGTGCATCATCTCGATGTCAAAACATCATTCTTACACGGTGAATTAAAAGAGACAGTATTTGTTTCACAGCCAGAAAGATTCACAGAGAAAGGGAGTGAAGGCAAAGTATACAAATTGAATAAAGCACTCTATGGATTAAGACAGGCGCCTAGAGCATGGAACAACAAATTTAACAAGATACTTAGGGAATTAAAGTTCATCAAGTGTTCTAAAGAACCATCGCTCTATCGTAAACAAGAGAAAGTTGATCTTCTTTTAGTAGCAGTGTATGTGGATGATTTGCTTGTTTCAGGTTATAGCTTAAAGCTCATTAATGATTTCAAGAAGGGAATGTCATCTAAGTTTGAGATGAGTGATCTCGGGTTACTCACATACTATCTTGGAATCGAAGTAATTCAGCATAATGGAGGAATTATGTTGAAACAATGGAGATATGCAGAAAAGATCCTAGACGAAACCAAGATGAGTGATTGCAACGCAGTTCACATTCTAATGGACTCCGGTTTGAAGCTGTCAAAGGCGGGAACAGAGAAAGGAAGTCATGACTCGGAGACAGAGAAGAACATTGAGCCAAAAGAGTATAGAAGAAGCATTGGATATCTTCGGTATCTGCCTCACACACGACCTGACCTCTCATACTGTGTTGGCGTGTTGAGTAGATACATGCAAGAACCTAAAGAAGGTCATGGAGTAGCTATGAAGCAGATTCTGAGATACTTGCGTGGCACTACCTCCTACGGACTACTTTCACGCGAGGAGACAATTCGGGGCTAATAGGTTTCAGTGATAACAGTCACAATGTAGACGAGGATGATGGGAGGAACACAACCGGACATATATTCTACCTTGATGGCTCTCCAATAACTTGGTGTACACAAAAGCAAGAAAATGTGGCTTTATCGTCTTGTGAGGCTGAGTTCATAGCAGCTACAGAAGGAGCTAAGCAGGCAATTTGGTTGCAGGAGTTACTTGGAGAGGTAACAGGAAAAGCATGCAAGAAGGTGAGGTGCTCATTGACAACAAATCGGCGATAGCACTTGCCAAGAATCCAGTATTTCACGGCCGGAGCAAACACATTCACAAGAGGTACCATTTCATTCGTGAGTGTGT
>Ga0041059_1001842_pt1 | contig 16486 bp, 10 predicted proteins | sample AraColnosormetaG_FD_56232 | JGI IMG/M metagenome (GOLD analysis project Ga0041059, IMG submission 56232) | Arabidopsis roots microbial communities from North Carolina, USA - Col MF nosort | ecosystem: Host-associated > Plants > Roots > Unclassified | place: USA: North Carolina | collected...
TTTTTTTTTTTTTTTAAAGTTTGGACCTACACGGAGTTTACGTTGTATTATTACCGTTGGGAATTCTATATTAATCTCGAGATTCATTTCCTAAATTAAGAAACAAAATTCTATATATAACACAGAATAGACAAATATTATATATATATATATATTTATCTTATTATATAAATTGTGAATCATAAAAGGTGTTCAAAGAACAGACAAAATGATCTAATATATGATATGAGTTCTTAATAGTTTCTAATTTTTAATTACATAAATTCTATTTGTAGTTGTAAATTTAATGTGACAAAATATTGTCAAAGTGTTCATAATTCATATTCAAAACTATTGTATTGGAGTGAAACGACTTGAAACAAAACAAAACAAAGTCCTACATAACATCTATAAAACTTTATCTAAAAAACAATAAATAAAGTTCACAAAAATTTAATTTATATCAAAGCGAACCGCTTTAATTATGTTGCTTGGATGTCATAACTTAACACATTTTGATGTGGAGAAGGAAAAAAAAATAGATTTTGATAGTTCAATTAATATTTTAATAATGAAATAAAACTTGACTTGACATGAAAAAAATCGAAACTTAGATAAATCATAAAACCCGGCCCGTATATAGATTTTTTTTGAAAAAGACTATAACGATCTTTTTTTTTTCTATGAAGATTATACAGAGTCCAACCAAATTCAAGAATCTCAATTATAAGTGCCAAGTGGCCAAAGGTAATCACCATCATTAACATATCCACGTGTCATCCACAAAGCTCAATCTCAATATTTCTCGCCACATAACCACAAACAACGCAATGACGTGTCCTTCTCAAATCATCCACGTCACATTTTGCTCATGCAGCAATGACACCAAACACAATCACATCCCATATTTATAATAACACACAAAAGAAAGAAAAGATACATAAAATTTGTATAATAGTACGTGGTTGATCGTTTTTGTGTGTTGAAAATCAAAATGGCGTCGAGCGATGAGCGTCCAGGAGCGTATCCGGCACGTGACGGATCAGAGAACTTACCTCCGGGAGATCCAAAGACGATGAAGACGGTGGTGATGGATAAAGGAGCGGCGATGATGCAATCGTTGAAACCGATCAAACAGATGAGTCTCCATTTGTGTTCTTTCGCTTGTTATGGTCACGATCCTAGCCGTCAGATTGAAGTCAACTTCTATGTTCATCGACTCAACCAAGACTTTCTTCAATGTGCTGTTTACGATTGCGACTCCTCTAAACCCCATCTCATCGGTCTGTATCTATATGTGTATTTTCTCAAACATTTTTTGACAAACAAAGTAATTTTGAACTCGAAGTATGCATGCGTATAATTTTTGAAGAGATGTATTTTTATCATGTTTCGTGTTTAAACCTGCCAGGGATCGAGTATATTGTGTCGGAGAGGTTATTTGAGAGTCTTGATCCGGAGGAGCAAAAGCTTTGGCACTCTCATGACTATGAGGTTACTTTTTATTTTTATAACCTTTAATTAAGCACTTTATCCTCATTTCAAATGGTTTATTATGTAGATTTATGGTTTGACTAGAATTGTTGTTGTTGTTGTTGTAGATCCAAACAGGCCTTCTAGTAACTCCAAGGGTCCCTGAGCTTGTAGCTAAGACAGAGCTTGAAAATATTGCCAAAACTTATGGGAAGTTTTGGTGCACTTGGCAGACCGATCGCGGTAATTAATACTTCTTTATATATTTTTATTAATCCATATTTTGCATACATATAGAAAAATCTAGTAGGAATTGATTTTTCTTGCTTTTTTAGTAGACGGTAATTTCAGAAAAAAAATTTAAGTTATGTTTTGGTAATTTCAGGGGATAAATTGCCACTTGGTGCACCATCACTTATGATGTCACCACAAGACGTGAATATGGGAAAGATCAAGCCAGGGCTATTGAAGAAACGTGACGATGAGTATGGAATCTCGACGGAATCTTTGAAGACGTCTCGAGTTGGAATTATGGGACCGGAGAAGAAAAATTCGATGGCTGATTATTGGGTTCATCACGGAAAAGGATTAGCGGTTGACATAATCGAAACTGAGATGCAGAAATTGGCTCCGTTCCCGTAATGAAGTTGGTGTGTAACTAATAATAAAATGTTGTATATGTCGTCCTATGTTGTCTTATAAGACCATTAGTAAACATAATTATCCTATATATATATACTGTTGTCTGTGTTGAAATATAACCACCTTCAACGTAAACAAATCATGGTTCCGTATATAATATTGTATTTTCTAGTTAATGCTTTCTTTCATTTTATTTTTATTTTTTGTCGACTCTTTCATTTTTTCTTTGGTCAAAGTTTTTTTTAATCAAATTATACATAAAACATTAACAACAGCCGGCGTGGATTAAGGTCCCGGAATGAAAGTTCGGTGAGCTTGAAACAATTGGAAATTTTACTCCAAATGGAGAGATCTTTTTCTGACACAAACGAAAGAATAAAAACTCTAAAAATAAAATGTTTAGAATTTCATATAATTATAAATTTGCCGAAGTTTAAAAAGAACCTGGACCATGGACTATTGGAGGGGATTAAGAGACCTAGGCCCAAACCCTCTTAGACATTAAACGAAGATAAAGTGACAACATAAATCAAGAACATTACAGATATAAGAACATAAAAAATAGAGAGATACAAAATCATCTTCACATCTCTTCTAGCACCTTCATATATAACCAAGTCGGTCCTCCAATGGTAAATGTTGTTTGGGTTCATTCATGTACATTAAATTTCATTATCTCATTTTTTAAAAATTTTAAAAGTTTTTTCAGAATTCTTGATAATTAGTCATTTTTATCATCTAAGATATTAATCTTGACAATTAGTCATTTTTACTCGTTACTCAAATACGAATTTAAACATGTATATATATATTTTGCTAAGAAAAACATGTAATTAATTTATACTTAATTTTTGAATCACTTGTTCATATTCTTGGAGTTTCAAACTTGTAGTCCTTAGTTCTTCCTAGCACTAGATATATTTCTTTATCAATTCTTGATAACCTCATTTGTTTCTCGGCAGCTAAGTTATGGTTATCCATTTCACCTGGTAAGATTAGGTGGTGGTAAACTGACGAGTATAAAGCATCTATGTTTGAGTCCAATTTGGAATAATTGGAATAATGATTGCGAGAAAATCTAAACTTTCATGATCAAAGTTGAGAGTGACATGTATTGTATCGGACTTTGGAGTTACGAGATAAAAGCTAATGTGGTATGATAAGACTTGTATTTAAACAGAAAGAAAAAACACAAAAAAACATGTAATGAATGAGATTATATATATATGCATCATGAGATTTCATTAAAGGAGTTAGAATTCTGGCCATCCACATGAATCATCTGAAATATCCTATTGTAAAATCTTTCTACACTTAAAAGAAAGAAAATGAATTACTTATTAAACAATGATCAAAAGAATATACACGAGATATGAAAAGATACTCCTATATATAAAAATTATAAATGACTAGTGTTTTTACCATCATTTTTGAATATTATTATAACTAAACTAAGTTATTTACTATCTTTTCATTTACTCTGATTATATCTCATATCAAACTTTCCCTTCCCAAAAAATAGTGGTTTGTGCACGAGGTGTTCATTATGGAGGTGATTTTTGTTGAGGTGTTGATTAAAGTGTTCAAAGAACTTTTGTTGAAGCCACATCGGATTTCATTTTCTTGCTTCAATTGCATTTGTAGGCATGATGACTTTTTGTTGGAATACGGTTTTGAAATTAGATTTACGTTTTCGTTTGTTTTTATTTTTCTTCATATGATGTAATTAATTAGATATGATTTCGTGTTAGAATATATATATATCTTTGCATTTTATGTTGTTATTGCATTTTTTGGTTTAGAATTTGTTAGAATTCGTTTTTCATAAGAAAAATCTCATAATTATTTTTTAAGGTGGCAGCACCAATTTAAAACGGTACGTCTTCCAAAGATCTTTATCTTCTATGGTTGTTACATATATTAACCCAAATTTGATAGGAAGGAAGATTAGTCTAGGTATCATGAAAAAAATAATCTTATTACGTCAACGATTCATTCAAAACAATCAAAGTTATTCGAATGAATTTTGTTTTTGCTTGCTACGTTATAGAAATTGCATCTATAATTAGTTCTCTTTGGATTATTTTCCCAAAAAAAATTGGCTTACAAAAATTAGAACAGATGAAAGGAGAAAAACTCCAAATATTATTATAAAAACAAAATCGCCATAAATTCATATAACTACAAGCTCGCTGAACCTTAACAAGAAGAAATAAAAACCTAAAATCATAGGAAAACCTTTAAGTTAATTATTCTTTTCTGATCTTTAGGATTCGAAAAAAGCAAAAACAACATAGATCACAGTTGGATCATGTTGAGGGTTCGAGTGGAAGATACTATTACTAAGCCATCCATCGGAGAGAACAATCATTTACCTTGTGAATAGTGATCGGTAAGATTAAAAGCCATCATAAAAACTTTGGCAAAAAAGAGAGAATAAATCTGTTACAAATTATAAATAATGTAACCCGACCGACATCGGAGTTTTGGAAGCCACCCCCACAAATTTACCGGTACACTAATCTGAAACATGTAATATTCTTCAATATTTTTGCCCCCAAGAAAGTTTATGTCTAGATCTTTGATCTCCCAATGGTCTCTATTTTATGCAACTTGCTCTGTTTAACGCTCCTTTTCTTGTGTTTCTACCGCATCTACTTGCTTCTTACGTTAGCTTATCAACGTTCTACTTCTAGTGTCTGAGAAATCGGGAACTACACTATACGACGTTTGGATAGATATGTCAGAGATCTTTTGACGAATTTTTTTTGTCTGAAAATCATTTCTCTGGATTTGAGTTTGGGTTTCCGGTTTTACTTGGTTTATTGAATTTTCATATTTTAGTAATAGATAAAAGGTAGAAAACCAAACAAAAGATAGAAAAAGCTGAGATATTCACTTGATTACATAGTAGAAAAAATAATAGACATATTTTTTTCTTCTATAAGGATGATTCAAACAAGAGTATGATATGGCTCAGAAAAGGCAAAGCAAAAGCAAAAAAGCTCTCTCAAGCTTTACCTATGTACTCAATGTCAAAGAGAAGAACCGAAGCTGGAGGAATAAGGCATGAGCCTGCGCGAAAACAAGTTTAGGCTTAGTTAATTAATTAGCTTATTATCAACAATATAACATAAGATTTTGTGATCAAAATATATTTTTACCTCCTTTGCAACCTGCGCCTCGATCACCATACGCGAGTTCTGGAGGAATCCTCAATGTTCGTTTCCCACCTGAAGAAAGAAACCAAATCAAAACTGCAGATTAGACCAACAGAGTTATATGATGTAAACATGACAATATTTCTGTTGAAATCAAATTATTTTAAACACTATGTAGACTTAAACTATATACCTCTAACATAAATATCTAAATATTATGGTAGAAAGTTATAGAGATTAGGATACAAACTGATGAACACTATCTAGTTACATACAAAAGATTCTTTCAGTGTTTCTAAGGTCTTATGGTCTAAGCATAGTGATGACCACTATCTAGTTTAGTTACATGCAACTAAAGTTTCATGTTTCCTCTGTATATGCTATGTTAAATTTTTTAAAAATTGAGCATATATACCAGTAAGCATAGGAGGAATTCCATCAGAGCCAAGGATTCCTTGATCCCAACCTTTTATCACCTGTATAGTATGTTTTCTCACATAATGTTAAAAGTTTAAACAAATGGGAGGCTTTGGCAAAAGTAATGTTTATCCTTGATTACCTCACCAACACCAATTCGGAAAGTAAGAGGTTTCCCTCGATTATAGCTACTATCAAAGACTTTCCCATTCTCCAACTTCCCTACATAATGTGCCTGCAATAAACATTCAAGAATCATCAAACATTCATAAAGAAATTGCAAAAAGTCATTGTAATTTGAGATATTATTGATATACTTAAAAATCACCTTGATTAGTTGCCCTTTAACAGCTTCAGGACCATAACCAACAACTTTATCACAAAAAGCAAGACCAGAAGGAGACACAGAGAATTCACAAGAAGTTGTTTCGGCTAATGCAGAAACATTATCAAGCAAGCCAATAGAGAAACCAAAACCAATAATTGCTTCTCTTCTACCACATGAGGATAATTGGGCAAAACTTAACTCAGGATCAGAAGAAACTTTTTGCTTGTTTCTCAAGTTAATAGCCTCTGCTTTGTTTAAGCTATTATTCACAAGAAATCTGCATTTTCTTTTCTCACTTGGAGGAGAACAAGTTCCAACTGAAAACCCCAAGGAGCTCATTATCTTCTCTATCCAGATAAAGAATAATCTCAAAGAAGATAATAAAAAAGCTTTGTGTTGGACAATCAGCAATCCTTGCTGGCAAACAAAGCAACCACACAAAATTGGGCTTCATCTTTTATCATATTTTCAAGATTAAAGCCTTACAGGCCCAATATGAATAGCTTTGATGATTAGTAATGTGTTGTAGAATTTTTAGCTTTTATCATCTAAAGTCTAAACCCTCTTAGATGATTCAAAAAGAGAGTAGTAATTCATGAACTTTTCTCTAAAGCCTAAATAATGCCTCAACTTTCAAGGCATTTTCAATTAGATCGATTTTTAACATTACCATATGCTACTATCATTTAAAAATCATGGTACACTATTTTCTTCTACCTTTTCATTTTTAAGTATTTAGTCAGTTAAATTAAAATTGCAATAAATTTAAAAACCAACCAACCAACCATGAACCACCCAACGACATTTCTGAATATGTTTGGTTTGAACTTCCTTCTTTGGTTCCACTTTCTTTTGTTTTGGAGCAAAGACGAACTAACACATTTGTAATGAAAGAATCAAATTTATAAAACTGTTAAGAGAAAAAGAGATAAACAGTAACTCCAAATCATTACATAAACAGTTATGACATCACACAACACAAACCAAATCACTTCTTCTTGAGTCCAAAACTCAGCTGCCATTGAAGAACTATCAAAATACTTAGACAACCAAAAGATCTTTCTCTCTTTAGAGAGATGCTAGCTGCTGAATATCATAAGGATGAGCATCAGAAGCAGCTTCTCGCTTAAAAGATCGTCTTCCAATAACAATATTCGCAGCTTCACCGGGATGAAACGCATCCCAAAACACATACTCATTCCTATTTAGACATGGTGCTTGACCTGGAAGACAAGTTATCTGTCCATTGTTCCTCCCAACTCCACAACATCCTGCATTTGTCACTCTAAACCCTGCAAAATTTTCAACGAAACTTTGAGCAAATCATCATAAGAAAAAACGTTTACTTCAATCACAATTTGATGATTGATCTATTACCGTAGCGAGCAGGGTTTGTAATAATGTCTTGGAAGATGCCATAAGCGTTGATGTAAGTGAATTTTGCATCTGGTGTGTTCTGGTTAAAAGCGTCGACTATAGATATGAGTTTGCTGTTAAAGATTCTGTTCGCTGAGTTGATTCTTTCGTCACACGTTCTTCCGTCTCTGCTGTTTTGAGCTAGCTCGTTCGGGCTGCAACCGATTGCCCCGACTCCTATCAACGCAAACTTCCTCGCTCCATTGGTATACAGTACCTGCTCCATCACAAAAAAAAACAGACATTAAAACCTTAATCTCTCACTCAGAGGATCAAGTAACATAAAGAACCAGAGTAGAAACTATAAAACAGAGAGGCAAAACCAGAGGAAAACTAAGAAACAGAGGATATAGAAGTGTGTATACGAACCCTGAGTTGTTCGGTGTAACGGGCAACGAGATCGTCGGCATAGGATTCGGGGGAGAACTGGTTACCGGTAGAGTAAAAAGTAGGCATGAAGTAGTTGTTAAGATAATCGTTACTGCCTAATCCGATAGAGTAAATGCATTTGCTGAGGTAATTCGAGGCTTCGTTTTGATCACCAAGTATGTTCACTACTTGTGACACAGTGTTCACGTGATTTGCTACTTGCCCTGCAAATGCTATTCGACCTCCCTGAGGAACAATAACAAGAACAAGTCAAGTTTTAAGAAGCTCTAGAACAAGATAAGCCAAATTCAAATATATCAAACCAGACCAAAACCAAAACATAAACCGAATAGTAATAGTTTTTTTGTCAAAGAGAAATAGTAGTAGTAGTTACCAATTGTCTGCCGGTTTCGTCTCGGATTCCGGCAGCAGCGGAAGCATAGTTAACTCCTCGGAGAATGTCTTGTCCTCTTGCAGAAGCGTAAGGTGTAATGTAGTCCTCGAAACCCAAAAGCTGAGCTAATGTTTTGAAAGAAACAGAGCAAAAAAATAGTCTAAGTGGGAATAAAAACAGAGGAAACAGAGAAAAAATGCAGTTAGTAAGAATTACCGATAACATCGACAGTGGTTAAGCCGTTGCTAAACCGACCGGTTGGACCGGCAGCAAAGTCAATACCGTAAGGAAAGTAATTAGCTCTAGCTAATGACTGAAGCTGATTATTGTTGCCATTATCAACCAAAGAGTCACCAAATATGAAGTAACATGGTGCAATGGGATCACTCTTAGCAATGTTAATCATGGTCACAGCAACCATAATCATCATGATCATCAAACTCATTCTCGCCATCTTTTTCTAGGAGCAAGATAGTGAGTGAATGGGAGAAGAAAGAGAGAGATGTTTTGTGAATGTGAAGAAACGAAAAATGTGTTTATATAATATAGTTTTGAAGAATATGGAGAGAATGAGAAACTGTTATTTTATAAAGTTTTTTAACGGTTGAAGAAGCATTAAATGTTCACGCGGCAATGATGTTTGGATGTTAAATGTAAAAGTAAATGTGATGTGTGTTTATATATGTGAAATAATTGAGTATTTTTGGTGGAACTATGAATTGATCCATCAGAGACATATAACTAAAGATGGTGGAGAGTTATTACTTCTGTCAATGTTGTTTATTTTCTTTACTCTGAATCCCCCCAACTTGTATGCATTGTGACGGTTCGATTTTAATGTTTTGCTTTGGAAATCGAGCTGTTGACTTTGGTTCCTCAAAGTACCAATGCTCGAGAAAGTTAGTAAAAAACAACTTGTCTCGAGAAGGAAAGTGAAGATTAACTAATTACTGCATTTGTAGATTTGAAAAATGACATAATGACGATTATTAATACTATGTGATTATATAACTTTAATAACCTTAAAACTATCTTCATTTCTTCAAAACTTCTACGAAGTTGTTAATTATATTAAAAAACAGTTTCCATAGGTTTTAGGTTCAAATATCTATATACTATTCATCATATGAAAATCATCACGGTAATTTAAACCACAAGACAGTAACATGCTTAAGCTAAATTTACTCACCTTAAGTTGTTTGGTTATTTTAGTACAATGCATGTGGAAAAAGTAAAATGACTAGTCCTTGAAATGAAATTGGCATAGTGTAAGAAACATAAAAACATGACATAAAGGGTCCACATTTGCATTACATGTTCCTCTCATTCTAGGATATACTCAAATCTAACGGCCAAGCTCAATCTCACTTGGTCGAATCAACGGTGAATAATGATGTTGAGGATTTGCCATGTGTTAGGAAGGGAGTGAAATTAAATGAAAGACAGAGAGTGAGCTCCATGTCATGATGATGATGATGATCTTATGAACCAAATGTTGAGTAGTTGAAAGTATTAAGTTTCATTTGCTCTGTTTTGCATATGATCCTTAAAAGCAAAATCTACTTTGGGACCCAAAAATTTACTCAAATCAAGATTCAAACTTTCTTATTCAAGCAGTCACCACATGGATTAATAAGACGAGGGAAAGTGTGGAAAACAGAAATCCCAATAAATTTGGTTACTATAATATAAACAAAATTGATGACATTCATCAATAAATTTGGATTATGACAGAAAAATTAGTTAAAAAAGCAAACATGTTCAAACAAAGAAATATTCTGAATACTAAAAAACTAATTTTCAGATCTATTCCACCATTCACCAACCACATGGTTGTTGTATTTATGAACTCTACTATACAATAGAGGCAAAATTCCAGCAATGAGAGCTATGAAACAGAAGAATTTTGAGTTGTTTTGTCGATAAAATATTAACTATGAATGGGGAAAGTTTACCAATCACAGCAAGTGTTGGATACCTACAATGGCTCTAGATGTCGGTAGACTTGTGTGTTTTCAAAGATATTCACAAGATCATTAGGACTTTTTTCGATTACAAAATGTGTGCTTAGATTGATGAAATTACAAAAGAACCTCGAGTTTCTAGTCTACGAATGTCTTAGACTTATAAACGAACAAACAAATCGTTTTCTAGTCTATACATCCCTTGAACTTATCTAGCGAAAGTTGTAATGAACAAAATGGTTATGGAGGATTTCCTAGAGGAGTTGGCTAATGCATACAATAGTACAACGTGCCAAAAGGGTCACATCCGATGTGGAACAAAACGGAAAGAAGGAACGTAGGTGAAAGCGCTCTGCTTTGTAGCTAAAGTTCATCAGAGGAACGGCTTTGAGAAGAAAAAAACTGTACAGCCATGTCCTTTGCTATTTGAAGCAAACTCTTAACGTCGTTTCCGCCTACTTCGAGACAGTCTTGTAGTAACTCTCCATCGACTACTTCAGCTTGCACCATCTCCCAAAACTCCCTCAATGCACCCTAACAATTATAACACGAAAACACACAACAATGTCCGTAAGTTTTCAGCCTAGAGAATAACAGTAAAACTCTATTGAATGCTCGAGACAAAGAGTAACTTCAATAGCAAACAGGTCCATTAGGATCAAAGCAAAGCAAGGAACAACTTAATAATAAAAATGCAACTCTCAAGCGTACCTACTCAACACATAGATATATAACTCCAATAACAGAACAAGTAGAGAACAATCATTAGAAACAACTAAGAAGCAACAATACTCCAACAGTTCCGATGACAAATATGCAGTAATCACTAATCAGGTCTAACCTTTTACTGTAAATTCTTGACTACCAGTGCTTTAGTTTCGTAACTCAATGAATAACGTATGACGTATCATTATTTTCTCTACTTCAAGCGCAGATATTGCATTTTGTTTAGTGTACTATCCATTACGAAAAACAAAGAGAGCTTGGGACCTAACAGAAGAGACAACTCTCAAGCTCACCTACTCAACACATATATAGAGAACTCCAGTTACAGAAAAAGTAACAGAGTATCACTAGAAACTGCACCTTCCAATTGGCAGTAATCGAGAAAATACAATTTTTCACTATAATTCTTGACACCCATGCTTTCATCAAACTTTAACTAAAGTATCATTCTTTTCTCTACTTAAGCAGACTTCTGCTTGAGACCTAACATAAGAGACAACTCTCAAGCTCAGCTACTCAACACATAAATAGAGCATTTCAGTTACAAATTACCACTAGAAACTTCACATTCAATATTTGCAGTAATCAAAATCCAATTTTCTAACTACAATTCTTGACAACAACCCATGCCTTCATTTCGTATACTAATGAGCAAAGTATCACTCTTTACTTCTACTCCAAGCAGATTCTGTGATCCATAGAGTAAATGAATCTAAAAATCAATCCTTTTAAGAGTTATGATAATCCATACCGATTTAGCAAAGATTCTAAGAAGACGACGAAGCAATTTGTTCGAAACACGAAGAGCTTTGCCATAACTCCGAGCAACAGAGCTAGCTTTATCAGCATTAGATTCAGCTCTATTAAACTCAGTCACTAAACCCATAAGCTCATTGAGATCACCAATCGCACCATACATCTCACCGTAGTCAATCCCTCCCTTTCTCCAAGCGTAATTCCACATATAATCCCAACCAACAGACCAAGCTCTGCTTATAAACCCTAACCCTAATCCACGATCGATTTCATCAGCCATTGCTCGTACACGAGACGAACCCAATGCGTCTCCACGTGAAGCGCGTAGGTTTGCGACGCGGAGGAGGAGTGATCGTGAGATTGAGATTAGGGTTTTGTATTGTGTGAAGGAAAATGGGAAAGTGAAGGCGTTTACGAATTTGGGTGATGGAGATGAGATTGTGAGAATGAGGAATAGAACGGTGAAGAGCTTAATCGTCGCCGGAGAAGTTTTAATCCCGGCCATTGATTCCGGTAACGACTGTTTGACTTTTAGTCAATATCTTTGTCGAGAGAGAAAAGGTAAATTAAGGAAAGCGATGGCGGTGTTATCGTGCTGCTGACGTGGATATCTTCCCGGTTATCAAATTTCCCGGTTTAAAGTTTAATTACGATCCGGCTCACTTTTATTTAATTATGTCAGTTAGTACTAGTTTTCTGTTTCTTCTTGTTCAGTGCAAATTATAATTGTGTATATAGAAATAATGTTCAAAATGTATGTATAAAATAAAATATTATCCTATTGTATAGTCAACATTATATTCTTTTTGTGAGGTAATTCTATAATATCAATAAATTGGACCAATCTAAAGAAAGATTTGCAACTTTTGGGAAGTCATAAGTTCATAAACTAAATTGGGCCATCCCTATATGGCTATATCTTCCACTATTAACAACTTGGCCCAACCCAAACATTATCGTTTACTCTTATCCAATCCAATTTAAGCCTCGTTTTCACATTGTTACTAAACTTTACACAAGTGTTGAATATTTTTTTGATCAAACTAAGAAAATATTGTTGTAGAAAATGTATACAAATGACCTGAATTTGGAGTCTTTTGGTTTGTGTTAATATCGTCGATAATCGTTATGTTATCCCTAAATGTAAATTTACATATAATATGTTGTTGATACCGCTATATTCTTACGACTAGTTTCGTAATATGATATTCCTGCAAAAACAATATTTAGCTCACGATTTTTATGTTGTATTAATTGTTTCAGTCGTTTTTCTTATCGATTGTTGGTCCACTGTATAAGAGTTTCTCCTTTGTTTAATGGAGAGAACACTTTTAAATAAATAAAAATATGGTCAGGGATGTAGTTTTAGTTAAGTGGTTAACTCCATTTTGATTACACCTTTCCTATCAGAGTTCAATTCCATTAAGCCGTATTATCCCGTATTATAGAGATTGGTTATAGATCGGATATTATCGATTCAAAGATGTCAAAAAAAAAAATATGGGTGCAAGTAATTTATTAAATATCACTAATATGTCGATTAAATATAGGTGATCAAATTTTACATTTTTGGCTTACAATAATAAGAAGTTGATGTATTCAAAATGAATACATATCATAGGAAATTTGATACTTACCAAAAAAAAAAAAATGATATATTATTTTGAAAAATAATAATGAGAAATATTTTTTTTCAAAGAGAATACTATTAGTTGCAAAACTCAATCAGCCATACAAAGTGGATGTTCTTATCATAAGAGGCATCCAAAAATATCTTGTTAACATCTTCAAAAAACGTAACATGCCCAAGTCTTAAAGGAAAACGAATTCTATTATTTACTTAGAAAAATATTAGTTTCTGAAATAGAGGAAACTTCAAAGTATGCTTTTAAGATATAAAGGTTTCTCTTACTAATTATATTGACAAACGCATACCACATATCTTTTCTTATTTTCTAAGATATAAGAAAAATATTATCACGTTCCGATTTTCTTCATCCGTCTATGTTATGCTCAGACTGGCACCACTTTTATGGATTCAACATTCCTATAATAGCTGAGTCGCTATTCTGAAATGTTAAAAACTTGATGACCAGTTTTTTAAATACTACCAAATGTTATCGTATTTTTCATTTTAAATACTACAATAAAATAATATTGTAATGAAACAGACTTTCTATTTAAATTTCTTTATACAATTACTTTGTAAAAATTTAAATTATTCTGTAACGTGAATTATTAAAAATATTTTTCAAATTAGATCATACTACACATACATACAATATGTATGAATTAAGTTCCAACTCCAAGTAAAACAAGGAATGACATGCTCGAGCATGGGTCTTAGGCTTTGGTTTTGGGACCTTGGCATATAGGCTTTGGCAAGTCCTTGTACAATACAAACATATATACAAGCACAAAATATGTCAATTATATTGGTCAAACTAAGATTGCAAACAAGTTTATAGAATGTCCCCACCACTCAGTTTTGTTAATTGTTATTAGTATCGTGTTAAAACATCAAATTCAGATTAAAGGACATAATTTCATTTCAGTAACAAAACTGTAAGGATTACCAAAGGTGTTGTGAGATAGTGGTTAGCGCAAGAAGTTAGTTTCAAGCTTTTTTTTTTGTTAGGGATGATATATTTCATGTTCTACTATATTATCAATAGCTTCTTTCGAGGGATAGTTTTTGCAGTCTTATAATATTATCAATCGTCTCGTCCCGAATCTTGAGATTAATTAGTCGGGTTTAGGTTCACAATACTTAAATATATATTTATATTTTCTTTGATTCACAAAAAAATATCATTCTATATTTTTCACAAAAACTATTAAGAAAACTATTAAAAAGTTAGATTATACCCCTTAATTAATAATATACTAAACAAAATTATCTCTCTTATTAATACACTAAAGAAATAGGATTAAAAATGGATTTTTATTCAAAATTGTGCATTGAAAATACAGCGACAATCTTTATAAAACAGAAGGAGTATACTGTATATATATTTTATTTTTAACACACTATTAAAATATTATCAAATTAATGAAATGAGAAGAAATATTTTAGTGTCTTCAAATCATCTATACAAGAGTCTTCAAACTCGCAGCCGGGATATCTCACCAACAACAATAAAATAACGTCATTGCAGTGAAATGAATTAAGAAAAAAAAACATTGCCGTCTCTTAGTTTGATAACTTATTGCAGTGGAATCATTCATATATCATACATGTGAAATATGAAGATCTATCCATAGATATTGTAATGGTTTGCACAAAAGAAAAAGGGGAGAAAATGGCCAAAATCTTAGATTCGGTAAGAGCCAGATAATTGTTTATTTTTTCTCCTCAGTCTATCGAAGGGATGCTACTTGCTAGCTGAACCCAAAAAAAATGGATAATAAGATATGGTGATTCTTGGATGAAGACAAAAACGAAATAAAGTATTTTAAGATAAGGACAAATGAGTATGGTCGAATGAAATCTCTTATACTCCAAGAATAAACGTGCAAACAAATATTTTTTATACCCATATATTATCTTTACAAAGTGAAAGTTTTACTTTCAAAATATCTCTTATGAGTATTCAACTATAGTAGCGCGTAAACCTCAACAACATTGTAGAATATATAGTCTAGTGATTTTTATTAAAATGATTAATGTGTTGTTCTCCAGTAAAATCCACACAAGCATGTTGACATAAACAAAAATACTTCAATGGTACTTTAACATAAAAAGGTACATAGAAAATTAGAAATACATGTGTTTTTTTTTTCTGTGCAAACTGTAAATACGAATACACATATGGTCTAAAGTTACAGTAAAAAAATCAGAGCTATTCTCTGCTTGAAAATTAGCTGTCGTCTAACTCTAATTCTTGTTCTATCTTATATGATCACCTCCCAAAATGGAAGAAGATAATATATAAATCAGTTTCAGATTATCTAAATATAAAAAAAAACTCTGAATTCTGTTATGAGAGACTGAGAGTTGTCATAGCAAACAAAAAACGGGCAGGAGAGATTATATTTTCCCAAGAAAACAGAAGGCATATGATGAAACAGAATCTCCCAATCAAATGCTTAGCTACTTTTTCGTAGCCAACTATGTACGTCGATGCCTCTCAATTATTTTTCCCCACTTTTTATTCAATTTATTCGACCGAGTAGGACTTACAATACTCTTATATTCAGTTGTTATAACATAACGCTTATACATTAGATTATCTACGGCAGGACATTGTATATTTAAAATTTCCAACTTGACAAAACAGTTATCAAAATATTCTAATATTTAAAAAATCGAAAACACTAATAAAATAATATAACTTTTTGACAAAAAAATAATATTATTTTGGTTTTCGAATCATTTTAAAAATATAGTGTTTACCGTATCAATGTTGTATATACAACTATACAATTGCCAGCGTATAAAAACTTGTATAGCGAAAATGCAGTACGATTTATCACAGTACAACATAAATACGGTTATGCATACTGTACTGTATTTTAGAACATTAATTATTAATTAACCCAAAATAGGTTTTTCTAGACGATGGTCCTGTTCGTTTGCCTGTCGCTGGCGACTGAAACCAGCGACAGCGACTAAAAGTTGTTCGTTTGCTTGTCGCTGGTTCAGCGACCAAAAGTAGCGACAGTCGCCAACGACCAGCGACCGCAATTTTTGGTCGCTGAAATTTTTAGCGATCAGTTACTGGTTTCAGCGATTAGTCGACTGTTTTTGGTCGCTGGATCAGCGACATGCAAACGAACAACTTAGCGATCAAAAAATATAAATTAAAGAATAATTAAAAATAATTAAATTAAACAGAATTAAATTAAATTAAACTTAAAT
>Ga0041059_1001843_pt1 | contig 16482 bp, 13 predicted proteins | sample AraColnosormetaG_FD_56232 | JGI IMG/M metagenome (GOLD analysis project Ga0041059, IMG submission 56232) | Arabidopsis roots microbial communities from North Carolina, USA - Col MF nosort | ecosystem: Host-associated > Plants > Roots > Unclassified | place: USA: North Carolina | collected...
TTTTTTTTTTTACAAAACTTCGATAGAAAAGTAGTTTTTCTTTATAATTAATAATTTTTTCTAAAACTAATTACAAGGAAAAAACAATGATTAAGTTTAAAAAATAATACAAAATTTTTTCGACGTAATAAAAATATTAGAATTAAACTCTACAAATAATTAATAGAAATTGAAGAAAAAATAATATTAGAGTCATATTTCAATAAATATTTTACATATAATATTGATATATATATATATGTGTATATATTTGTAAATTTATATAATTATTAATTTATAATATTGATGGGACCATATATTTATATAAGATTTTCGAAAAAGTTATTATCTTATTAATTTATCGATTTATATCAATTTTTACATTGGTCATAACTCGGGACGGGAATAATTTATTAATTTATAGAGGTTATTAATTTATCGAGTATTAATTTATGGAGGTTATACTGTAGTTTATGACTATTTAAGAAATTAATTATGTAATTAGCATATAGTTTTCCATTAAAAAGCGCATACAATAAATCTCCAAATCAACTAAAAAATATTAACAAAAAATAAATCAGCTGCCGGACTTTGAACCGGGAATGAGCAAGGATCAAACAGATCATTGGAGCTTAAATAGCTTTTGTGCTACAGCGGATTCTTTGATACTACATGAATTTATATTGTACATATATATTAATGTGTGGTTTTCATTATAAACTTAATATTTTGTTAACAAATTTTAGGGCAACTTTACATATATATTTTTTATTTTTTAAGAACTCAATTATGTAATTAGTATATAGTTTTCCATTAAAAAGCGGATACAATAAATCTCCAAATAAACTAAAAAACATTAACAAAAAATAAATCTGTTGCTGGGCTTTGAACACGGAATGAGCAAGGATCAAACAGATCATTGGAGCTTAAATAGCCTTTGTGCTACAGCGGATTCTTTAACACTACATGAATTTATATTGTACAATAGATTAATGTGTGGTTTTCATTATAGACCTAATATTTTGTTTGATAAATTTTAGGGCAACTTCGCATATATATATATTTAATTTTTTAAGAAATCAATATGAAATTAGCATATAGTTTTCCATTAAAAAGCGCATACAAGAAATCTCCAAATAAACTAAAAAATAATCCCGCTGCCGGTATTTAAACTCGGAATGAGCAAGGATAAAACAGATCATTAGAGCTTAAATAGCCTTTGTGCTACAGCGAATTCTTTGATACTACGTGAATTTATATTATACATATGGATTAATGTGTGGTTTTTATTATAAACTTGATATTTTGTTTAACAAATTTTAGGGCACCTTTACATATATATTTTTGATTTTTTAAGAAATCAAATATGTTATTAGCATATAGTTTTCCATTAAAAGGCGCATACAATAAATCTACAAATAAACTAAAAAACATTAACAAAAAATAATTTCGCTGCCAGGCTTTGAACCCATAATGAGCAAGGATCAAACATATCATTGGAGCTTAAATAACCTTTGTGCTACAGCAGATTCTTTGATATTACATGAATTTATATTTTACATATAGACTAATGTGTGGTTTTTATTATAGACTTGATATTTTGTTTAACAAATTTTAGGGCAACTTTGCATATATATTTTTTATTTTTTAAGAATTCAATTATGTAATTGGCATATAGTTTTTCATTAAAAAGCGAATACAAATAATCTCCAAATAAATTACAAAAATATTAACAAAAAATAATTCCATTGCTAGGTTTTGAATCTGGAATGAGCAAAGATCAAACAGATCATTAGAGCTTTTAGATTCAGATTTGAAAAGTTTACATTACGTTGTGTTATCACTATGTTAATATTAATTATTCTATATATATATATATATAGATGTTAGCATCTTGTATCAAACACAGCAATATTATAGAACAACTCAAATTATATTCTATAATATTTATTACCATTTAGTGCCCACAAGCGAAACAGTAAGGTTTATTGTCGTCAACTCATTGTGATATTTTGACCCGTTTCAAATTTTTCGCTTATTCATTGGTAATTCTAGGGTTTATCGCTAGGTCTATGTATTTTTTTTGCTAGTCTAGGTTTTGGCTTTCATGAATCTGAAACCGGATAAAGTCGTTAGTACACCCCAAGTCAAGAACCCACCGCAGGCTCAGGAAATGAGTAAACCACAAGGCAAAAGATGATCAAAGAAAGAAGGGATCACCTCAGGTCAAACGGGTTTAATGGACAAGGATGGAGGCGACAGCGTAAATGAGAGAGAGACAGAGATAGATTAGGAAAGTATTCATTTCATTAGGTTTTCCGAAATGGCAAAGTGCCTTACAAATACTTAGCTAAACCGGCAGTAAACCGATTAAATGTTTCAGTACCACAAACCGGTACAATAAACCATAAAGACATAATTAAACCAGGATGAATTACAATCATGCTGTAGCAGAATCTATGTTTAGTTTGGTCTGCGTAGAAGTAATTTTTTAATCTGCTCCGATAGAATAATGTGCTATAGACTCCGGATGGTCTTGCCGTGTTGGGGGTTATGTAGCTTCTTTGTTTCTATATGTATCTTGGGTTTAGATTTTGGAACCCTTGTTTATGGAGAAACTAAAGTTTCATAGTTTTAATTTTGATCTTTTGGATTCGGTGATCGAAGTTTGATTTCAGCATGGTTATATGTCTTAACATATTTATGGAAGATGGTTATCACTTCTCAAAAGTGAAAACTGAACATGCCAATATGCCATGGTGTTGTATTCTTATTTCTATTTTAAACCGTATTTAATTTTCTTTTCATCTTTTTTTTTTTTGTAGGATGATTTCCATAGAGGGTATGAGTATTCTTGATGCGATCTTTCACATCAAGAACCAAATAAACATTGTCCAGAAAGAAATCGATTCATTAGGCCACGCGGAAGCAAAGTTCCCAATGTCTATGTCTTTTCTCAGTGAAGCAAAATCCAAGCTGCAACAAGAGCTCAATGATCAGGAAAACAAGGCGAGACAGGCTTGCAAGGACATCGGACTTACTACTAGGGAAGACTTCACAATGCTTTGCAAGAAGTGGTCGGAATTCCACATAGGAAAGAGTACCTAGCAATGCTCAAGCCGTACATGTTTGCTTTCAAACAACTTATTCAGATTGAACTAGTTTTTGTATGGAATGAAATAAAATTTACTTAACCACATACAAGTCCTTTATAAAAAAGATTTTTTTTTTACTGTTTACCATCTTAGTTTTAAAACCATCCATCATGAATGCAAAATCATGTGACGCATTTGAAGCCAAACAGAAAAAAAAATTATATTTGGAGGCATATTAATGTTTATACTTGGATAATATTACAGGGAAGATTCAATATAAATGAAGGATGACAAAAAGATTCTGTTTTTAAGCAGATGAGCTGTGTGTGGCGTGCTTCTAAGTCCAAGCTTCTAACTAAAGTACGAAAGACAAGCAAGACACAAATACATGATTTAAAACCAGCAAACATCCAATCTGTTGCAGCATGGAAAAATTGGGTGAAGAGTAGGACTAGCGCAGAATTTAAGGTTGTGTTTTTAACTCTTTATTTCGACAGTCATGTTTCTGTAGAAAATGAATTCATGACTTTTAACACTTTTGTAGGTTAAAAGTGACAAGTACAGAGAACTCAGGATGGCTCAAATTCCCCACACCACCAGCAAAAAAGGAATGCTTAGACTAGCTCAAGAGATGGTATGTGTGTTCTGTTCCATTTTAAGGTATGCTTAGGTTATTCTGAAACTTGAATTGGACTGTTTTTCATGCTTGTAGAGGAATAAGAGTTCTGAGCCTAGTAATGTGACTAAGAGTAAAGTATGGGTAGCAGGACATACACATTCAGATGGACGACCTGTTAGACAAGAGTTTGCTGACACAATTGTAAGTGAAATGGGATAAGGAACTGATAATGTAGAAGTAGCTTTGATTAGAGTTCCTATCTTCCTTTAATTCTGTTGAAATTTTTGTATCAGGAACAAATCAAATCTATTGACAGTGAAATAGGTAGCTCAGATGGATGTAGCGTTAGAGATGATGCTGTGAGTCAAGTGTTAGGAAAAGACAAAGCAGGAAGAGTGAGAGGGATGGGAAGAGGGATTACAGCTACCAATTAAGCTAGCGTTCCTTCAAGCTAGAGACACACATGTACAGAAACTTGAAGCACAACAGGCAGAATTGGTCAACAGGATTAATGATCTGCAAAATGAAGTTCGAGGCTTAGCTAAAGGAAAACAGGTTAGTTCATCTAATTCATTGTCTTCTTGTGAAAACAGTCTAGTGAACACAATCATGCCAGTTTGTATATTATTACCAATTTTATTGTCTTCTTGTGAAAACAGCCTAGTGATGATGTTTCTATATCGGAGACTAGTAATGCTAGCAAAGTAGTAAGATGTCAACTACTCGATTGGTGTTCAAAGGATGATGTTGTTGTTGGAGAAGGAGATTTCTGCTCAGCTGAACCAACTTACAAGATTGGTCGAATTCCACTTGGTCAAAATGCAGCTGCTGTTATTGTAAAATCTGTATCAAACAAAGATGCATATGTCTGGAGGCCAACAACGACGATTTTCTCACTTGGGGAAGCTGTGGATGCTAAAATTGCATGGCCAACTGATAAAATCATTTTGGACAGTGATCTGAACTCATCACCAACTAATCAAACTGCTGGATCATGGGTAATTCTCTCTTAGTACTTATTATGTGAACTATGAAATTTATACATGCTCTATTCTAAGCATATAAACTCTTATGCATTTGATAGGCAACACCAAGGGAACCACCTACAAGAGCATCATCACATAAAGAATCATCACATGCGGTACCCCTTCTGTTCCTGTATTAGTTAATTAGTGAAATTTGTGTTAGAATAGGACTTATCTTCTGTTCTTGTTGTAGCTAGGACTTGTGTTATTGGACATCTCATGAAATTTGTGTTTGAAATTTGTGAGTTGCAGAGTGGAAGTAGCATGAGATCAAATGAACAAAAAAGGTGCATGTTGTTAGATTGCGATGGCACAGGAGAAATTGTGGCAGAGGGTCGAGTATGTTCAACGAATCCAGAAGATAAGGTTCATTTCATTCCTTTAGGACCTGATGCTAGAAAAGTATGGGTACAAGTAATAAAGATTGGATGTGCAAAAGTGTGGAGACCAAATTCAGAGGTTGAATTCGTTTCTGATGCTTTAGGAACAACAGTGGCATGGCCTAATAATAAACTTCAGTTTGTGTGAACTTGGAATTTGGAAGATTGGTGTAAGATCGATTGTTGAATTTGGAATTATAAGAGTTTGTTGTAAGAGATTGTTGACTTTGGAGTTATGTATGAATATTTTCAGTTATTAAGAGATTGTTGGGATTGAATTATTTATTTGTTTTCTTAACTTTTTATTCAGGGTAAAACAAGATTTATAAGAATAGAAAAGAACATAACATGAACCCAATGCTATATTTGACAATTACAAAACGCTGTTAATTAAGTAAATAATAGCATAACAGTAACGTTATTGTAGTTATAATACAGCTGTATATAAAACGCTACGATAATACCCATAAAAATAGCAAACAAAAAAACCGTTATCTTATGTGTTTAACCTATTATCGCGGACGATGATATAGCGCTTCTTAAACCGCTACGGTATTAATTGATAGCGTTTTACGGACGCTATTAATAACTGTTTTTCTTGTAGTGCAAGAGTCAAGGGATCATACTTCTGAGTAAATTGAGCTGTCCTCCTCTGATGGCTGAGATGATTCTGCATTATTATTTTGCATTGGCATATGCAAAAGAGGCTTAGGAGGGGGATCAAGAGAATCCAAATTTCCTTCCATCATCCCTACAACTTTGTTCATTGATGGACGGTCTGATGGGCGGAACTGAATACACCATAGACCCACCAAGATCATCTTTTTCGCAATATCTTCTTCCTCTCGGGTTAGTCCATCGGCAAGAAGCTTTACGTAATCTCCATTTTCAAGATCCTTAAAGATCCAATCTGGAAAGTAAGCTGAGCTATTGTTCGAATCAGCATTTTGGACTCTTTCTTTGTTCCTTGCTCCAGTCATCTCAAGAACCAACATTCCATAGCTGTACACATCCGACTTGTGAGATACATTCCCATACACTCTTGAAAACAACTCTGGAGCAATGTATCCTATAGTTCCTCTCGTGTCAAGCAATGACAATATGCTTTCTTGCTTCTCACAAAGCTTAGCGAGGCCAAAATCAGCAACTTTGGGTTTGAGATTTTCATCTAATAGTACATTCTGTGGTTTAATGTCAAAATGCACAATCCTTTTTTTGCAGCCAAAGTGCAAGTACTCTATTCCCCGAGCCACGCCTAGCGCGATTCCATAAAGTGTACTCACATCAAGATTCGAAGACTGATCTAGAGACCCATTCTCTAGAAATTCATACACAATCGCTCTTTTGGATTTTTCAAAGCAAAAACCAAGTAGAGAAACAATGTTAACATGAGATGTTTGGCTTATGCTTGCAACTTCGTTGATGAAATCTTCGCAATTTCCATTTGAATCCTTCAAAATCTTCACGGCTACTTTACGACCATCGCGTAAATTCCCTTTATATACAGTTCCAAATCCTCCTCGTCCAACTACTTCTGTAAATGATTTTGTAATTTTCTTGATTTGTCTATAACTATATCGTCTCGAGGTTACAAGCGCCTCGAGGTTCTGCTTTCTCAGATCATTTACTTTTTTTCTCCTCCAGAACAAGAATGCTATAATCATCACCACAATTATAAATACATGGAACCCTACAACTGAAAAATACAATAACAATTTAGTTACATAACAAAGTTAGAAAGTTTAATACAAGTCTAAACAGTAATTCTAACCTTGTCCAATTGTTATCAGTATGGAGCGAGTGTTAGGGATTATCTCTGCAACAATTAAAGGACTGATGAAAAACATTGCAAACAACAAGATCATGGATTCTTACATTGAAAATACCAAGTTAGTATTGTTTATGATCTATTGATTACGTGAGATTCAAGATTAGGCGAGTTTACCACGTAATAAATCTCCTGTATCACCACCGCAGGTCGTTGTACGATCATGATATTTGCAGCAAGATCCGGCAAGAAAGAGGCAATTTGCACGAGAGGAAAAACATTCTAGTGGACAAGGTATCTCATCTATATTAAGCTTCACTTCAAATCCTTTTCTAAGAACACTCTCTAAATGGGTCAAATCCAAAACTTCCTCCTCCGAAACAAAACTCGTAGGAACTGGAACACTGAAACTCCCATCACAAAGTATACCATATGTAGAGTTTTGAATAATAGAGCCAAGACCTTTCACTGGACATGTGAAATTCCCAAGGAAATGGCGACGAGGGTCACAAGCGTAGAACACAGTGAGGCTTTTGTAAGATGGTAAATTCTGGAAGAGACCTGAAGATAAAAGTGTGGAGGAGAATGAAGCAGAGCAGAAAGGACCTGAGAAATCTTGTCTTGAAAGTCCAAGAGTGACGGAATTGTTGTTGTTGTCTATATAGAGGACAGTGTAGTTGTGGCCTGAGAAGATAAGAGAGGTTGTGTTTGAGTGTTTGTTGCAGTTTAGTTTCAGAGAATGGTGACCGCAAACTTCACCGCGAATCCCTCCCAAGAAAGGAAAACCAGCTGTGATGTTTCCACACCGAAACGGAGTACCACAGCCCCATAAATCATCTTGGCTTAGAGCACAAGGAAGATAATAAAACAAGAATAACAAGATCAGACAGAACCTAGCTGTTTGAGATCCCATGGAGGACAAATAATCCATGACGTGTGAGAATAAGTTTTCTGTGAACAAATATTTAGAACACTTGTTTGATAAGGCTACAGAGAAATGGGAGACTTTATAAGGGGGAGAGACTTTTCTTACAACAGGTGTATGGATCTTGACCATATCTTTGTTTCTTCTGTTCACACTTTGTCTCTCAATCATTATGATATTTGGAACTCCTGTTTCTTTACCTTCTTGTCGTTTCTACCATCTTTAATTAAAAATGATTTTAATTCATCCAAGAGTACATCCCTATTCATAAAGTAATTTGGTAATCCACAAACAAAAGGTTATACACATGGTGCTTGGAAAGATCCTAATTGCATAAACATCCTCTGATCTGATTTCTCTATAGGTTAGAAATGGAACACATATACCAAAATCCACAAGTCTCTTGAAGTCAAAACGACCGACACACAATATCTCATTATAAGTTCTTAAGAGCAAGTAAGAAGAAGTTATTATCAAGAGTCTTTTTTTTTTGTTATTAACTAAATCACAGAAGCTTTCGAGAGAAAAAAATCGAACTAAAGGAAAATCAAAAAGGGAAGTCTAGATCTGCATGTGGCATGTGGGTACCCAAACTTTTTTAGTAATGACTTTCATTTAAGTTTCAGTTTATAAATTTTGAAAAGTAAATTTGTTTAATATTTACCCTTAGAAAATTTTTAGGCCCCCAAAATTTCAGGGCCGGCCACTTACAAGTCACAAGTAGAGCTGTAGTCGTCAGTTAAAACTTTATCCCGACCAAACCCGAATTAAGCATGCTCGTTTAAACTCGAATTTTAAATGCCAACTAGTACCAACAGTGTAAGCAGAAAAGATAAAAGAAAGGAAAAAAACTAGCAGGTTCCATCTCTGCAAACTTTTTTAGTTATCTTGTAATGACTTTAATTTTAAGTTTCAGTTTACAAATTTGAAAAGTAAATTTGTTTAATATTTGGTTTTGTAAGAGACAAATTATTAAATTCAATCAATCATCATCTCCTTTCTACACCTAAATGCCTAATTCGCCAACGACACAAACAATCTCAGTTCAAGTTCCAATCATACCTAATTTGCCAACAACACAAACGATCTCAAGTTATAATCTTAAATCACAAACAAATATCTTGTATGAAAACAGAGATTGCCAATTCATAAGCACAACAATTTTACATTATATATTTCTTGATTTATTACGATTCCCTAGCATTTTTACATGATCTTTCTTGATAAACGCAGTTTGAGACACACGTTACTGTTTAATATATTTTCCAATGCAAAATTGACCTATAAATGTGAAATATGATTGGTTTTACATATATTCCCAAGTCATGGAATCATACTTCGGAGTAAATTGAGCTTTCCACTGATAGCTGAGATGATTCTGCATTATTGTTTTGCATTGGCATATGCAAAAGAGGCTTAGGAGGGGGATCAAGAGAATCCAAACTTCCTTCCATCATCTCTACAACTTTGTTCATTGATGGACGGTCTGATGGACGGAACTGAATACACCATAGACCCACCAAGATCATCTTTTTCGCATTTTTTTCTTCCTCTCGGGTTAGTCCATCGCCAAGAAGCCTTGTGTTATCAAAATTTTCAAGATCCTTGTAGATCCAATCCGGAAAGTAAGCCGAGCTATTGTTCGGATCAGCATTTTGGACTCTTTCTTTGTTCCTTGCTCCGATCATCTCAAGAACCAACATCCCATAGCTGTACACATCTGACTTGTGAGACACGCTTCCGTACATTCTTGAAAACAACTCTGGAGCAATGTATCCTATTGTTCCTCTGGTATCAAGCAATGATAAGATGCTTTCTTGCTTCTCACAGAGCTTAGCGAGTCCAAAATCAGCAACTTTGGGTCTGAGATTTTCATCTAACAGTACATTCTGAGGTTTAATGTCAAAATGCACAATCCTGGTTTTGCAGCCATAGTGCAGGTACTCAAGTCCCCGTGCCACGCCTAGCGCGATTCCATAAAGTGTACTCACATCAAGATTCAACGACTGATCCAGAGATCCATTCTCTAGAAATTCATATATGATCGCCCTTTTGGATCCTTCATAGCAGAAACCAAGCAGAGTTACAATGTTAACATGAGATGTTTGGCTCATGCTTGCGACTTCGTTGATGAAATCTTCACAGTTTCCCTTTGAATCTTTCAAGACCTTCACGGCAACCTTTCGACCATCGCGTAATCTCCCTCTATATACAGTTCCAAATCCTCCTCGTCCAACTACTTCTGTAAATGATTTTGTAATTTTCTTGATTTGTTTATAATTGTACCCTCTCAGGGTTCCAAGCGCCTCGAGGTGCTGAATTCTCGCAGCCTTTGCTATTCTTCTCTCGTTAAGATAAAATGCTAGAAACAGCACCACACATACACATAGTATTGACCCTAGAACTAAAAAAATTGAAAACAACCTTAGTTTCAGTCCCGCAAAAGTTCAATACAAGCTGAAGTTGAAGCAGTAACTCTAACCTGTTCCAATTGTTACCAGGAAAGGGCGATTATCGCTGTAAGTTCCTGCAAAATTTAATGTCTTTTTGAGCAAGATTGCATCCAAAAAATGATGGATTCTAACATTGAGAATGTAAAATTAGTGATGCTTATGATCTATGGATTAGATGAAATTCAAGATCAAGTGATAACCATTATTCATAGTAGTTATTGAAGTAAGGCAACTGATTTCTGGTCCTGATACGTTCGTGCAGCAAAACCGTGTGAAGCCAGAGTTTCCATCAGTGGTTACACATTCTTGACCAGACATCTCACTTATCTTCAGCTTCACCTCTAACCCTTTCCTCAAAACACTTTCCAAATGTGTCAAATTCAGAGCTTCTTCCTCTGGAACATAACTCGTAGGAACTGTGACGCTAAAACTTTTATCACAAAGTTTACGATACGTAGAGTTCTGAACCACAGAGCCAAGACCTTTCACTGGACATGTGAAATTCCCAAAGAAATGGCGACGAGGGTCACACATATAGAACACAGTGAGGTTTCTGTAAGGTTGCAAATTCTGGAAGAGATCTGAACGCAAAGGTGTGGAAGAGAATGAAGCAGAACAGAAAGGACCTGAGAAATCTTGTCTGGATAGGCTAAGAATGTTGGATTTGTTGTCTATATGGAGGACACTGTAGTTGTGGCCTGAGATTGTAAGAGAGGTTGTGTTTGAGGGTTTGTTGCAGTTTAGTTTCAGAGAAAAGTGACCGCAATCACTTTGGCGATTCTCTCCCCAGAAGGGAAAACCGACGGTGATGTCGCCACACTGAAAAGGTTTACATAACCTACTTCGTTCTTGCTGGCTTGGAACACAAGGAAGATGATAAAACAAGAATAACAAGATCAGAAAAAAACTAGCTGTTTGAAATCCCATGGATGATAAAGAATCCATGAGGTGTGTGAATACTACTGCTCTGATTAGAAACCGAAAAAAGAGAGAGAGTGATTAAAGCTATAGAGAAAGGGGAGACTTAGTTGACTTTGACAAATGATGGAGAGCCATAAAGACTCGACTTAAGTGACTTTTCTTACGACAAGTGCATGGATCTAAATTGATTCCTTCAGTGATTTTTCCATATTTTGTTTCTTCTGTTCGGTCTATTTAGAACGCTTGTTTAACTCATCGTCGGTCTGACCAAGTTGTGTGATAGGTGATCCCTCCTCATAGCTAAGAGATGTGTTTATGTGTAACACAAGACTAAGTACCTAAAGAGATAAACTATGTTTTGTCAATTTTTCAAGTCTTAGCTGATGTTTAAATACACCAAAATAAAAGAAACAAAGTAACGCAACGTGAGTAAGTGGATATGCAATCCCACTGTTAGACCCAGTCAACTAACAGAACAGAAACAGAGGACTTGGCGTATGGAGCAGTTTCCTGCTTACTGACTTAAATTTCTGATTCTTTTCTTCTTTTAATATCTCTTCGTGCTACACAAAAAAATTCTTACGTTTCAAAAATTGATGGATCCTGCAACACTCTTAGGTTTTTTTTTTGTTGATATTGTCCATGTTCCTTCCTTGTACTCTAAGTAACCTGCCCATCCCTCTTCTCACATGACTCTGTTTTCGAGTGTGGAAACATCACAGCAAACTTCCGTTTCTGGGAGCAGATCGTGGTTATCCTTGTGGTCATCCATATCTGAAGCTTAGCTGTGACAGAGTTTCAAACAAAACCTCTTTAACATTCCCCAACGTCTCATATGATGTTCACCAAATAGACAATAAACTCAACACTCTTTACACTTGTCAGGCAAAATTCTTCTTCAATAATATTTTGTTGCACGATTACATAAGCCACAAGGTATATGATGGAGTCTGTGAACCTATAAATACCTAAGATGTTTACAGATATGGAGTGTCCAAATAAGTTTTCAACTTGTGGATCCTATAAATACCTCAGTGTAGATTGAATTCTCTTCTGAGAAAGAAGACAGTTGCGGAAGAGGCTCTGCAGAATAATGTATAGAAGGCTTAGGAGGGACTTCAAGAACATCCAAACTTCCTTCCATCATCTCAACAATTCTGTTCATCGGTGGACGATTTAATGGAGATGGTTGTATACACCAGAGACCCACCAAGGTCATCTTCTTTGCAACCTCTTTATCCTCTCTACTTATCTCATCACCAAATTTCCATGTATCCTCTCCATTTTCAAGATTTTTATAGATCCAATCTGGAAAATAAGCTGAACTAGAGTTAGAAGCAGCAGTTTCCTCTATTTCTTTGTTCTTTGCTCCGATCATCTCGAGGACTAACATTCCATAGCTGTAAACATCTGACTTGTGAGAGACTCTTCCATACATTCCTGAAAACACCTCAGGTGCAATGTAACCTATTGTTCCTCTTGCGTCTAGCAAGGACAAAATGCTTTCTCTTTTTTCGCAGAGCTTAGCAAGGCCAAAGTCTGAGACTTTAGGGCAGAATGTGTCATCTAATAGTATATTCTGAGGTTTGATGTCGAAATGAACAATCCTTGTTTTGCAGCCATGGTGCAAGTAATCAAGTCCCCGGGCAACACCTAGAGCGATTCTGTATAGCGTACTTACATCTAGATTCAGTGACTTCTTTTCAGAGAGGAATTGATCCAGCGACCCATTCTCTAGAAACTCATACACAATAGCTCTTTTGGACCCTTCATAGCAAAAACCAAGCAAAGAAACAATGTTAACATGAGATGTTTGGCTCATGCTTGCGACTTCATTGATGAAGTCTTCACCATTACTCTTAAAATCTTTCAATATTTTCACTGCAACCTTACGACCATCGCAAAGGTTTCCCCCATAGACAGTTCCAAATCCTCCTTTCCCAAGCGTGTGAGAAAATAATTTTGTAATTTTCCTCACTTCGGCATAACTGTACTGTTTCAGTTGTACTAGCCCCTTTAGGTTATTGTCTCTTGGTCTTAGATGATGTGAAGTTCGTCTCTTTTGGAAAAAGAAACAGAGCAAACATACGGTAATAAGAGTGGCACCCAAAAATCCACAGCCAAGTCCAATGCCTAGAAACAAACAATAAGACAAGACCTTCATAAGTTTATGCTGTTAATAATTAGGTCTGTTCCACAAAGATTATTTTCATTGAATCTTGGAAGGAAAAGGATTAAACATATACCTATTTTTGCTTTTTTGGAGACCCCTGCATGAATAAATACCATGAGAAACATTTCAGTTCAAACGCAAGACAGAACTTAGAAGCGTACTTAAAAAAAACACTTGAAACTCACAAACCTATACCCATCTTTCCACATGTATGCTCGTGAGGCTCATCTTTACAATAACAGACGAATGCTTTTGAGCTCTGATTAAAGCCACAAGCACCTTTTGATGCTACGCATAGGGAACAATCACTGTTAAAGCCAAGTTCGAAACCCACATCAAGAACCTTCTTTATAGCCTCGAGACTCTGATTTGTCGCTGTTGTCTCCATGGCAGATCGAGAAACAGGGATATCGACGTTTCTTTCACACGATGCACTTAACCCATCTAAGATAGCTCTATTCCCAGGATGTGAAGGGGACGAGACAAAGTAACTTTTCCCACCAACTTCTTCATCACACCCAAGCTGTCTGATGTAACCATTGGCAAGTTCGTCTACCGTTGGACCAGAGCAGTTGTAATAAAAGGTTCCTAGCTCGGTGTCTTGAAGAAATGGAAGGACTTCTTGGTTGATTGATCTGTTCTCTGGATGCCAAGGACAAAGATTGTTGAGATACTCTGTTCTTACAAGTCTTATTATACGAGACTCATAGTTCATCTCGAGGACGTGGAACTTAACCGTGGATATAGTAAACTCTGCGAAATCTCCGCTGCAGTTGACCTTGAAAACCGGGTGACCGCACTCTTCTCGGTCAGGTGACCAAAAGGGATAATAGAGATCTGTCTGCTTGCCACATCTAAACGTAGGAGAGCAGTGTTTCTGTCGCTCATCAACTGACAACACACAAGAGGGAATCACAAAGAGCATCCATATGATTGTATAGGACAAAGAATTTGTCTGATATAGAGAAAGATTGATCATTGTGCTCTCCTCTGATTTTCTGGAAACTAATAACTATGAAGGATAGATAAGAGGAGCACATGATCATCTTTTACTAACTCAACTAAGACGAATTGTTTGTCCAGTTCACGATGATAGTTGAACTATTTTAACTAATAAAAAAAGCAAAGGCAAAAAGACTTTTTCTTCACTGGAAATGAGAGTTATTAGACAAATTAATAATCTCACAACAGAAACTTCCGCACAAACTTCGTAACACTTCCCATATCATAAAGACTTGGTCATATCTTGAGACTTGAATGAAATTAAACTATATGTTGGAACAAAATTAAACCTAACACCCAAAATATCTATTTCATAGTATCATCTAGTTAATATTTAATCTAGTTATATAGTTTGAGTTAGCGGGTTTTTAAGACCTCTCAATAGAGTTTCTCACAGTTAAAAAAAGTAAAAATAATAAAAAGGAAAGAGAGAGTGTAGAAAATTTCTGAAACTCTTAGATACTCTCTACATCCCATCATGACATTTTTCTCTTTTATATTGGTTCAATTTTTTCATTAAAATAAATTTTTTTATCGTATAATCAAATTATAATTAAATTTTATTTTTTTTTGTTTGTTTGAGAAACTCTTTTGATTTTTCCTTGATAGAGATGTCACTAGGCATCAAATATATTAAAAAGACAATATCATACTAAAAGGTAGTTACAATGGGCTTGGAAAGCCCGATATATGGTATCAGAGCCTACGTTAAAATAGTGGACCTAGGATTATAGGTTAAAGTTCTTTTGGGAGAAGCTCTTGAATGTGACACGATAAGAAGGTGTCTCAAGAATCTTGCAAATAAGAAGGTGTCGAGGAATGGTGCCAAAGTTTCGCTCGAGGGGAGGCCCAATGTTCGTGGTCCTTGGTTTGAAGGGGAGATTGTTGGGTACAAACCAACGTCCCACATCAGAAGTTTAGAAAATAAGTTTCTAATATATAAGCCAAGTCTAACTCCAAATAGTATGAGGCTTTTTGGGAAAGAACCCAATAACAAATCTTTGCGGGCTAGAACATGTAGGTCCAAAGAAGACAATGTCATACTTAAAGGGAGTTAGAATGGGTTTAAGGTTTTGATCATGTTGTGTGTATATGAAAAGGTATTGGAAGATAAATTGTTGTTTACATTTTCAAGATAAATTTTGAGAGTAACACATGGGAAAGTATATATATTCTATTGGAGATGATGTGATGTTGATCTTTGGTCATGTGGTTACAATAAGTAGAGCTGTCAAAATAGGCGGGCGACCCGTGGGCTGTCCGTGTCCAATGCTTAATGGACCGGTCATGGACAAGCCCATTATGAAACGGGCTTTAATGGTCATGGTCGTTAATGGACATGGGCTTTAGCGGACTGGACATGATGGACATGGACAGCCCAATGGTCTTAAAATGTTAGGTTAAATCAATCGAAAAACACTAATTGAAACTTTTTTCTCGATTTCTCGAGCAATTATTTCGGCGATTTTCTTTCTCCGGCGATTACTTTTTTCTCGATTTCTTCGGCGATTTAATATTTTTAAAGTATTAGACTTTTGACTTTTGTGTTGATTAAAATATAAAGCAAAAACTATTGAAATTTGGTTATGTTATGCCCATTGGACAACCCATTTAGATTAATGGACATAGGCGTTAATGAACATGTGCGTTAATGAACATGTGCCTTAGTGGACATGGATTCCATTTGTCCAATATCAAAATGAACATTATTGGACTGGACTAATGGACATGGATAGCCCGCTTTGACAGCTCTAACAATAAGAACACCCGTTCAAGATGTTAGTGATGATGAAATCAAGAGTGGTTCAATTTGTTTCGTTAAAGATGACATATGGCCAGTATCTTATTGCGCTGTTTCTGATGGTGGTGTCTTTGATCTTCCCACAAGTATAATCAACTGGCCTCAGAATTTATTTTTCAATACCAGAGTCTTTTAGTTAAGGTAGTTTTCTTCATTTTTAATGGAAGTATATTGGTTTGTTACATTTTTCTTCTTTTTTGATAAACGGTTGTTACAATTTCTTGGGGCTTAAAGAATTTTGTCACGTAACCGTTGCATATTTGGCACAAACGTTACTACAAAGTACAAACAATTGAATACCTGTCTCTTTTTTTTTTTTTTTGGCCAAAACAACTGAATAC
>Ga0041059_1001844_pt1 | contig 16471 bp, 14 predicted proteins | sample AraColnosormetaG_FD_56232 | JGI IMG/M metagenome (GOLD analysis project Ga0041059, IMG submission 56232) | Arabidopsis roots microbial communities from North Carolina, USA - Col MF nosort | ecosystem: Host-associated > Plants > Roots > Unclassified | place: USA: North Carolina | collected...
TATATCATATCATTTTGCACCATTTTAGCTTATTTTGCATACTTAGGCATCTAGGATCATCTTGCATTCGCATTGCATGTTTTGGTGTGTTTTCAGGTGCAAAAGGAGTTTAAAAGGACTCTACTCGATCCATTCACTCGATCCAGGCAGCTACAGAAGAGGCATCATCCTACTCGATCTCTTTACTCGATCCAGGTAGCTACAGAAGAGGCATCATCCTACTCGACCTCTTTACTCGATCCTGGATGCTACAAAGGAGGTTGCAGTTTACTCGACCCTCCTACTCGATCAAGGCAACCTCAGATGAAGCAGCAAATTCAACTACTCGCCCCTCCTACTCGATCCATTTACTCGACCAAGGGTGACCATCTCTACAAGACTCGGTAAGCTATCAAAGCGTCTTCGGATCCTCCTCATTCCCCACTCAACCAAACAATCTGAGCATACGGATAGGAGAGGATGAAGCATCTACTCGACCAATTGATCACTCGGAGCATAGACACAAAGGCGCAGACTTTGCAGCATCCTCTTTACTCGATCCCCAAGGTCGATTATTCGCCCAAACCGCCTCAAGTCTTTTGTCTTCTAGTTAATCTAGGGTTTCCAACATTTTAGTATAAATAGATCATTTGGGGTTTGTCCAAAATAACCGATTTCTCCAGTGTTCTCAGGACGCGAAGAATGAGATTGAGATTGAGCTAAGGCAGAGATCTTTACCCTACAACACCAATGAAAAAACAAACCGGCTGAATGCAATTTTTCCAGTTTAAATCTCACCTAGACATTTTATCGAACATCTAGAGTGCACAATGAGCTCATCTACAGAAAACTTCATAATCAAAATCCCAAGTCAAACTCGTTAACACTAAGCAACATCGATATAGAGAGATAGCTCTTAATCGATCCACAAACCCATATCGATCTAACTGACCACGAACTAACAAAGCAAAGACGTAGAGAGAAAGAAACATAGAAACAAAAGATTGAGGGAAAAAACAATAAGAGATACGGATAATAAGAAGAAGTCGAACCAAAGCTTCGATAATGACGTTCACTACAAAAGTAGACAACGACAACCTAATCTAAATCGCAGATTCAAAGGAGAAAGAGAGGCAAAACCATCAAACCTTCTCCGACCGAATCCAACTTGCCTTCTACTTCTAGAGATTCAAAATCCAAAATGGTTGGGCAAGAGGGTGAGCAAAATACAAAACAAAGGAAGAGCAAATGACTTGAAGAAGAAAGTAGAGTGAAAATTTAGATTTAGAGATGGACACGGGAAGAAATTGAGGGGTTGAAGGTGGATTGAGAGAGACGTAGCTTTAGATTTGGGTTTTTTCTGTCTTATTCGGTTTTATGAATAAATTATGATGATTAAATTTTCAGATCTGAGATAGATTGCTCTTAAGTAAAATATTTCTTCTAATTATTGGCGGAATAAGGGATTTTAGCTTCCCGCTTAATGATTTTCTATCTTAACGTTGTTTTAGTGCTATTATATAGTAATCAAATTAAAAAACTATCTTTCATAACAGTTACGAAAAATGATTATCCTCGTCTGCTATCAATGTGGATATTTCTGGTAGTTTATAATTAACTATACCAACAGATTAACTCTACCACACTATGACAGACTTATTTCCATTTTTCTGGCAATTAACTATGTTTTTCTGAGTAATTCTGCTGCCACTACAAATTACTCGACTTTATAAGTCAATTACATTTCTCTATCTTTTAACTTTGCCACCACGTTACAGTATATATTCTCTAATGCTATGTGAGTAAACGGAGAATCCTAATATGTCATGTAACTTGTTTATCAACTTAACTCTGCCACCACTATAAATAACTCAATCACACAACTCTACTGAATATATCTCTACCACGTAACTCAATTAATTTATTAACTTTACCATGTTTCATTAACCCTACCGTCACTACAGCGATAGACTTATGTTATGGTGTGCTTTTTCGCGGGCGAAATACAGTTTCTCTCACTGACATGACATCATCTTTTAAGGAAGATTTGCAAAAATATCATTTTTCTACTATCCTTTTGCTACAATACGCTTTTTTTGTTGACCATTTTTAAACATATATCTTTTCTTGAACAAAAAAAAAACAAATTACCCATCATCTAATGATCAACAATTCGTACAACACATGACAGTAATAAACAGACTTTTATGTGTTGTTTGAGTAACTCACCCAAAAAAATATCGTAGACCAAACAACTTATTTATTTTAATTTAAGTATAATGATTTGTTTTATTTTGAATTGATTTTATTAATTATTAGAGATGTGTTCTTTTTAGAGTCGTGTGACTCTCCCTTTGACTCTTTTAGAAAACAACTAAATATTATAATTATGAGTAATTAAAACGGGATGATTGTAAAATTCCCAAATTCTCAATTAAAAACAATATTTTTTTGGTTAATTTTTTTCTTTTCTAGAGTCTTCTCCGCAAATCTCGTTAATGGTTTTTAAACCGGTGACAGTAGCTGCTTAAAAATAATGTAAGGATGGTGTCGCTATTAATTCCGACAACTCTAGAATTTTGATATTCAAGCCGCATCAGCGACAATAATGTAAGAATTTCGATTTTGGGAATCTAGGGTTTTCGATTAAGAGACTTTTTAACGATATGCCTTAACTGACTTAATCAACACGAATTCGTGATCAAATCGAAAGTCAACATAAAATTGAGGATTGAAATCACTAAATCAAAACTTATGCTTTAAACCAATAAAAACTAATGATTTAGATGACATTTTTAATTTTTTCCTTTTTTTTAACCATTTTTCAAAATCTTTAAATTAAAAAACTTCTCTATCAATCTCCAGTTTTACCGAATTGAAAAAAATACAATCTATAAATTTCTTCTTAAACCAATTACCCATTTCAAGGGTCAGAGTTCCTAAACATGTTGGATCCATTTTGTTGCGAACATCTTTAAGATCCGATAAAAGACTTGTTTGAGAGATCTCAAGGAAGAAGAAGAAGGGGGGAAGCAGATAACATGTCTGCGATTGTTTGCGGGAAGAGATCTCTGTTCGAGGACTTAGCCGCCGCTTCTCCTCCCGTCTCCAAGAAACTCCGTTGCTTTTCTTCATCTTCTTCGTCTCGTTTTTCTCCTCCGATTCCTCCTTCTTCCTCACTTCTTCTCGATCACCTCGCCGCGATTTTCCCCGATATGGATAAGCAGGTCCTTCATTTTTCCGATCTCCATCTTTTTTTTCCTGTTTCGATTCTGGATCATTTTATTGATTGATTGTTCTTTGATTAGGTTTTTCGATTAGATTGAAATGAAATTATGCAATTGTGTTTATCAGTAATGAGCATATCGATAGATGTTTTTGGTGATTTATTGGACCTATTAGAGGAGCATATGTTTCTTCTGATTAGGCTTCTTTATGTCTATGGATGTCTGTGATGGTTTATTGGTGTTATAAAGTTGTTGACATTTGTGTGTGGTAGATTCTTGAGAGGGCAATCGAGGAATGTGGAGATGACCTTGATTCAGCCATTAGATGTTTGAATCAGCTTCGTTTAGAATCTGCCAATAAGAATTCTGATTCTGCTACAAACCAATCTCCTGTTGTAATCCAGGAACCAAATGTTGAACCTCAACAGCAAGGTAGTTTTGTGTCCTACTGATCTCTAAACAGTTTACTAGTTTCAGTGTATTCTGCATAAGTCGTAGACTCGCTCTACAAAGTTTTAATTATGAAACGGGTTTTGGTATTTGTAGGATCAGCCAAGGAGGAACCAAATGTCTTGAACTTGGATGGTACAGAGTGGGTTGAGCTTTTTGTTAGGGAAATGATGAATGCTTCTGACATGAAAGACGCCAAAGCCCGTGCTGCAAGAGCATTGGAAGCTTTGGAGAAGTCAATTAATGCACGTACTGGTACTGACGCAATGCAAAATCTCCAACAGGTGTCTCATCTATCTTTCTTTGTTTCTTTCTTCACTCTTTGTTGATAAGAAGTTTTGTTGCCAGAGATGTATATCTATCTATGAACATCCGATTTTTCAGGAAAACATGATGCTGAAGCAGCAATTAGAAGCTATTGTACAGGAAAACAGTTTACTGAAACGAGCGGTAGTGACACAGCAGAAGCGGCAAAGAGAATCGGAAGACCAAAGTCAGGAATTGCAGCATCTGAGGCAGCTAGTCACTCAATACCAGGAACAGTTGAGAACTTTAGAGGTCTGTATTAAATGTCTTCACCTTATCTTATACAATTTTGTTGTCTTTTTGTCGATATGATTAGATCTAACTTCTAAGTTTTGTTTTGATTGCTCCTTGCAGGTGAATAACTATGCTCTGACGCTTCATCTGAAACAAGCTCAGCAAAACAGTTCCATCCCGGGGCGGTACCATCCAGACGTCTTCTAATACTTTGTGAGGCCCTCGTATCATTTTGTTTCCAGTGTATTTTTCTCTGTTGGTTTGTGACTATTTATATATATTCGGGGAATCAAAACTGTGTTCTTTTGTTGTTGTTGTTGTTGTTATTGTTGTATATATTCTCTTTCGAGTTCAATGATGGATTCCACAGATATAAGACTTATTTCAATCAGTTAACAAACAGCGAATAGAGTTTGTTATGTTGCTAGTAGCCTGGTAATACTAGCGTCAATGAGAGATGTTGACGCCGGTCGTTCATCATCGGCTGACTGTTTTTGTCTCGGCCATAGCCACTTTGCTCTGTTGGAGTCTGGCGGTCACAAGAACTTACGAACAGACCCATAAAGACTTGAGTATTGTTAGAAAACAATCACAACAGTTCTTGAAACAAAACTTTGATATCGAACCGAATTGGTATTGAATTATTTTGGTTCATGGTCGGTTATTCTAGACTAGGTGTACCGATCGGCATATGATTTAGATGAGCTCGGTTTGAAAATTTAATCGAACATATTGGTCTGTTATTCTATCCACGGAGAGGGTGATTTAGAAATCCCCACAGTTCAAACCATGCCTGCAATATTTACCCAACTTGAAATCTTTGAAATCGAACCGAACCGGTGTTTAGTTACTTTGGTTCATGGTCGGTTTTTCTAGGTGAACCGATAGGCATATGTTTTAAATGTGCTCGGTTTGAAAATTTAATCGAACCAATTGGTTACCCAATTTATTTTTATTATTTGTCCTAACCAAAATAAACCGGATAATTCCACAATTGAAGAATATATATAGAAACTCCTCTAAAATTGGTAAGCAAACCCAACCGATTCAAACATTAGTACAGATTAGAATTTGATCCGAAATATACGAGAACCGAATCAAAACCGAATATTATTCGGATAATTTCATTAGAAAACCGAAAAACTAATTGAACCAAACCGTTTGACCGTTGACCAGAAGACTCATGCATTGTTCAAGCACCACCACCAATATGGCAATAAGTATTAACGAAACTTTCGTTTAAAACCATGTGTTCATACTTTACTCTATTGACCAAAATTTTTTTGTATATTCTAACATATTTTATTATCTAGGTTACATACAGAAATAAAACACTAAAACGAGGGGCAAAACAGTAAACCTAACCTAAATAAGGAAAATACACATTTATTTAGGCAGAGATAATATTAGCTTAGCTGGACAAACAGTGACGACGGCTGGGCTGTTCAAAATCATTTCTTCTCTCTTCCGTCAAAATTATTATTCTCTCGCAGTCGTCAAGAGCTTCTTCTACAACAATGCAGGTGAACAATAATATTACTCTGATTTTTGAGCTACAAAAGTTTCTGCTTACTAATTTTGTTTTCTCCGAATTCGATGTAGACGACGAGAAGTGTTCAAGTAAATAATGTCTCAGATCTAGCCACAGAGAGAGAGATTCACGAGTTTTTCTCCTTCTCAGGCGACATAGAACACATTGAAATCCAAAAGTAAACTTCAAATTTTCTCCTTCTATACTCTCTTCTATGTTTCATTTCAACTTTACCTTCAAATATTTGTACTTGCAGAGAATTTGGACAGTCTCGAATCGCATTTGTTACATTTACTGATCCCAAAGCCCTCGAAATTGCCTTGTTATTATCGGTATGTAATTTTCACCGACACTTTTTATGAATAAACATTCATGTATGTGTATGTGCATTTTTGCTTAGGAATGGTTTTAGAGAGTTTTGTCTTTAGTCTTTGTAACAAACACTTGAACTAGTTATGAGACTATTTGTGCACAACAGTAACAGAATCGACATCTTGCCTTGTAGGGTGCGACGATTGTGGACCAGATTGTTACAATAACACGAGCTGAAAACTATGTTCAGAGGCGTGAGACACAGGTTTTGTGTTGTTTTGAAACAGGTTTTTACTCAAGTCCGGTCTATTTGATGTCTTAGTTTCTGTTCATGTAGGAAGTAAGAATGTTGGACAACGCGATGCCTCTTGGTCTTCAAGAGAGTACTACACAGGTTAGGAGACGTGATTTTCATACAGAAACTTGTCTATGTGTGATATAGTATAGTATTAAACATGTTGCCTTGTGCAGACTAAAACGAACATGGATGGTAATAGTAGAGCATACGTTAGCAAAGCACAAGATGTGGTGGCAACGGTTTTGGCAAAAGGGTCTGCTCTTGGACAAGATGCAGTGAATAAAGCCAAGGCTTTCGACGAAAAGCACCAATTAAGAGCCAATGCTTCTGCTAAAGTTTCATCTTTTGACAAGCGAGTTGGTCTTACTGAGAAGTTATCTGTTGGTATTTCTGCTGTTAATGAGAAAGTTAAATCTGTTGATCAAAAGCTTCAAGTCTCCGATAAAACTATGGCAGCAATATTTGCAGCCGAGAGGAAGTTAAACGACACGGGTTCAGCTGTCAAATCAAGCAGGTATAAATCCTTAGACATCCTTCTTGGTAATAGATATGGCAGGAATCAACTTTGTCCATCTTTAACTACTTTTCTACCCTGACTTTATGAATTTGTTTCTTTGTTTGTGATTATGCTTCCAAATAGGTACGTGACTGCTGGAGCTGCTTGGTTTAGTGGCGCTTTTAGTAAAGTGGCGAGAGTAGGTCAGGTTGCTGGCTCAAAAACCAAAGAGAAGTTCAATCTAGCCGTCTCAAATATGAGTTCCAAGGTTAGTCATCAAACCAAATCTATATTTCTGGACGCAACATTTGTTTTGGTTAGGTGGCGACAATATGTTATTTTTTTAACCAAAACTGACTTAGTACTAAAACTAGTAATGGTTTTGAGTTTCAATGATTCTTAATGATGATTATAATTTGATGTAGTTACCTACTTCTTTATGGCTAAACTGATTAAACTGGCTTACGCAGGATACACCGATTGCTGTATAATAAAGAGCTTGGAATCAAGTAAGCGTTGAAGTCAGGATCAACGAAAGTTGCTATACTAGCCTTGTGTAAACAACATTTTTGTGATATAGCTTATCCTCATTCTTTTAGTGTTTCCTCATATTCTGTGTGTGCTGCATTGTCCTCAAATCTACTTCATGTTTCTCATTAGTGCAAGTGTTTTTTGATTTCCTAGTTTCCTACTTAAGGCATGGTCGTTGTTTGTATTGTGCTGCATCGAAGGACACTATAACTGCATTGAAGGTCTATTGGTTCTACTCGAATATTAGTTTCCCTTACTATAGCTTATAATTTAAAACTGGTTGATAGTACATAGTCACGGATATCATTTTGTCTGTCTACAAGAAAGTTACAGAAAACCAGTTACACAAAACTATAATATAGGTTCCAAAAAGCAATATGTTTATATGAATCTTGTAATGCTCTTCTAAATCCTGGTCTGATTCATGTGCCTCAACCCATTATTTTCACTTCTTGTCCCATGCTACTCCGTCTTGGTCAAACCGAGTCATCGAAAGATGCTGAAGAAAACAACACAGAGCAACTCTAAAATACTTGACTACAATTTCTAGAACTGGAACAAAATTGGACGTAGTTAGCATCACAAACCTGTTTTTCTTTGGTGAATATTCTCCTCTAGAGAAGTCATGAGCAGCACAGGGGCAGTTCTGTTTCTGACCAGCTTGAGTAAGAAGGTACATCCAGGTTTTTGACCGTTCGCCTCGCAGAAACTTTTCCAGCCGCGTGTGATTCTAAACCTACCGGAGTACTTGCTGTATTTTAAACTTAATATCCATGTTCTTCCCTCTTTGTTCATCAAAACTATCTCGTGAATTTTTTTGTCCAGTAAGTTTGATCTTGAAAGCCTTATTGGAAGATGCTGCAACAACAAATAATCAGACAGATACTTCTATTTATCAATGAAATGCAAAAGCCATTATATAAGAATAGAAGAAAAGTGAAGTGCTAACCAGTATATCTTCACTTAGATTAGAAACTGTGACAGATACCACAAAGCTAGAATTATCTGACAAAGACAATGATTCCAGGTTCTTCTCTTCTTTCGCAGACTCATATTCTACTTCTTGCTTAATCTTCTTAGAGTTCTTCGCTGGAATAGAAAAGGTTCCCTCATAAACATTGCATTCCTAACTACATATAAAAAGCAAGGGTGTGTTGAACTTACCAATGCTGTTCTCATATCTCTCCAAAGGAAAAATCCGGAGTACGGGTGTTTTTCCATTTTGGACCAATATGAGCCTCAAGAAACAACCAGTTTTATGCTCATTCCTGCAGCAGAAAGCTTTCCAGCCTCGCCTGACAGTAAACCGATCATCTGATATACTGTAGCTCAAGTCTAGTATCGATGACCTACCTTTTTGATCCATAAAAATAATCTTCTTGCACAGTTTACTCAGACCACTTGAGGTGGTTAAACCTTTTGGAAGATGCTGCAAAGAAAATGTCTCAAGTTGATAACATTCATGACTATTAACTAAGAAATTCAGTTAAATAGGAGTTATAATAGTTTAAGAACTTCTCACAAATGAATCATGTCGTTGGTTTGAAGCTGTGACAGGGACCACAAAATTAGTGTCTTGTGATGTAGAACACAAATTTTTGGGATCTTTCTGCAGTAATCTATCTCTTTTAAGCTTTCCTGATTCCACATTCGTCTCTTCTTTCACAGACTCCTCATGCTCTACTTCTTGCTTAACCTTCTTTGAGTGTTTTTCTGGTATAGAAACCGTTCCTTACAAGCATTGCAGTACTAACTACATATAAAAGTAAGAGAGTGCTGAACTTACCAATGTTGTCCTCATCCCTCTCCAAAGGAAAAATCCGGAGCACGGGTGTTTTTCCTTTTCGGACCAATATGATTCTCAAGAAACAACCAGTTCTATAACCATTCCTGCAGCAGAAAGCTCTCCAACCTCGGCTAACACAAAACCGATTACTTGATTTATTGTAACGCAGTTTTAGCGTCGATGGCCTGTCTTTTTCATCTATTAGAATTATCTCATTGCACAGTTTACTCGAACCACTTGATGTGGTAAAACCTCTTGGAAGATACTGCAAAGAAAATTTCCAAAGTTGACAGCAATACTAATTTCATTCCATAAATATAATTCTAAAGAAGTTATAGAATGAAGGACTTATTACAAATGAATCAACTCGTTGGTTTGAGGCTGTAACAGGGACCACAAAATCAGTGTCCACTGATGAACACTCATTTTTTCCGTTTTTCTTCACCGTTCTAGATCTTGTAACCTTTCCTGAATCAGAAGCAGACCCACAAGTAAACATCAACAGTTTCCTCTTTTCGTATTTAACTTGAAAGTACTGTAAAGAACTTAACTTACCCGTCGTGTCTTTGACATCTTTCTCGTCTCTCTGTGAGTAAAGTATCTCACAAAAACTCAGTCCAAAAGGTGTGACATGAAACAAGAGATTTCCTTCGTGTCTGAAAACAAGAATGTCGTCGACCTGAAGATTGTGAGCCACCGCAAATTCTTCCCACCCTTTGGTCATTCTTCGGCCGTCTATCTTTATTTTCCAAGTGATCTCCGTGGCGTCTGATCTCAGTTCTGCAGCGTTTCCCTCTTGTCTTCCCTCTAAGTAGTTCGAGTAAAAAGCTTTAGGAATAACCTGCAAACAAAGAAAAACAGAGTAAGAAAAACGTTAAAAGAAAATCTAACAACATGCAGAGAGAAAGAGAGAGAGAGAGAGATTACAATATAGGTTTCGAAGCCTGGAAGCATAGGCTTGATGAAGTGTGGCTTGGCCGAAGAAGAGAACATTGCATCAGTCATTGATGAACAAAATGTAACCCTAACTATCTCAAACACTCTTCAGATTTCAGAGAACATATATGGGAGAAAAAGAACACAAAGCTTGTCGGGGTCTTTTCGGTTTCCCCCCTTGTTGTTCTGGTCTGGTCTTCTTCTCTATTCCACGTTTCAGTTCTCGATTCGTCATCACTTCAATTTATTTATCTATATTTTTATATATCAAGCTAGTGTAATTAGAAGGATTTTTTTTTCCAAAAGACAGATAACTTTAAAGTTCATGCATCCATTAATCAGATCCTAATTTATATTGGAAAATGATGAAATAAAAAGTTATTTAAGATGGTTTAAATTCACTCAAATTAAATCCTCCACCACAACAGACTATACATTATAAGACCTAATTTTCTTATAGTTATGAAATTCATATGAGTTTTCGAGGAATTCAAGTTTGAAAGGTTTAGAGTTGGAGAATCAATGGAAGATGCATTACGTTTATGAAATTAGGAAAGGATCAGTGCTTCAAGAGTTCTGTCATTGCGAAGGATGGCCATTGTGGGTAATCGTAATCGCGGAACAATAACACGATTTTGTGGTTTAACTCGGTTTATTGACCAGTTCAGTTGGAGGGTATTTTTACGGATGAATCTGAAAGCGTATTTTTACGGATGAATCTGAAAATATATGAAGTTTTATTGAGAAAAATGTTAATTGATGGTTTTTTAAGAAAAAAAAAAAGTAAGGGGTTGGGAGGGGGAAGGGATGTTAAGTTTTGTAAATAGTTTATGTTGGAAAATTCAAGTAAGCCAAGTTAAGAGAATGGCATCTCTTTTCAGCCAAATTTCTTCCACTTTCTTCCATAACTGAGCTTATCAGATGGACAAGAATAAAAGCAAATATCAATATCCCAACTTTTAAGCCATGTCCATAGAAACACATGCTTATGTATAAGAGGCTCTTCACAGATGTTGAATCCAAGTATAAAGTGACATCTCGGCGTTACAATTTTCTGTCGAAAGCCACATCATGAGATCATCGCAAAAGAGCAGCAACAGAAGCTCATTAAAATGAAATGCTAGACGAGACGAACCAAAGGTCATCATCGCCATTGGTACTCACACTTACTGAAATTTGTGTGGCTCTTGATAAAAATGGCCACTCGGCAGTATATACACCAATCTCTTCATATATTGTTCTACCGATTTACTCCCATCCAAGAGCGAATGAATGAATTTCGGCCCAGCTTGAAACTGTGTAAAGTGTGCCAGAGAGTCCTTTCCATGCTGATGATGATGATTCTTCAGTGTGTTGTTTCTGTTTCTGGACGATTCCAGAAAACAAAGGCACAAATGAGACCCCAAAATGGCTTCCAACTCTCCTGAGACTCGAGCTAGAGCTAACCACTATTCCTATATCTGCTTCGAGGAGACACAGCAAGTCACCTACCGAATCTCCAATATACACACTCAAGAAACTTTTCTTATTGTTCTCATTCTTTCTGTTTTGTAGGATACTTTTGAACTGTTGAGCTTTGTTAATTGGGGATTCCACCTTTCTTTCGATCTCACCAGTCGAGATGGATTCCTCAAATGTGAATTCATTTGCATGTACTTCCACTGCATCTACTCCGCCTGTAAAGAGGAGATTGTGTTTAGCACAGTTTCTTAATTCTAGGGACTGAATTGTCTGAAAAATCACAAAGTTAAGGATTTTGGCACATACCTGCAGAAAAGGCTGCCCTGATGAGGTCACCACACCAACAATAGGAAAGCACATGAAGTTCTGCATTCAGATTCTCAGTCTTTAAAATTTTCTGGAAGACATTGATGCATCCATCTTGAAGGATTAACCTTTCCCCAGCGCGCTTAATGTCTTCAAGATTCAGGCCTTTGAGTACACCAGACTCAATCACTCGATTATTTGCCTCTTTCTCAAAATCTGAAAGCTGCTCTAGTGCTTTACATAAACCTTCATAGTCAAACTTGTCCGCTGCAAAATATTGGAAGAACAAATTTACCACATTGAGAGAAAAACAGACAAAAAGACCCAGCCACTCTATAAAAGGCCAAGTAGATTAGTATAGTCGTTAAAACTGTGTCCACTAAAAGTAAACAAGTCTGACCTTTCTTTTTATTCAGAATACTCTCTATGCATTCTTCATAATGCTCTGTGTATTGTTTAGAAAGTAGATTCCAGGTGTTCTTAAGGTCAGATGAGAGCATCCGATGAATTTGTTGTCCAGATCGACTTTGTTCATCTTTTGGGGCAGTTACAATTGCTATTTCCGCTAAAATAGCAGAAGAATCCACAACGGTGCAAGTCAGATCAAAATCAGAAAAGATCACCAGATCATCTTTTGAGTGGTTCTTGAGCAGTGGAACTATGGTAGGCTGGGCAAGTGGCTGGGCATGGAAGAACTCTACTTCAAGTTTCATAGCCTGTTGATACAATTTTTCAATTATGTCCAATTCTTCACCAGTCATAGAGACACTAAGCTTCTCAAGCAAGTCTTCAGTTTGCTTGGCTGATGCCTATATTAAAGGAAAACAGACCATTCATTATAAAAGATGCATCATCTCACACATCATGCTAGAAACTCTCAAAAGTTAACAGAATTACGCAAAAACATACCTGGAAAGCATCACTAGAATAATTATCGATCCATTTCTTGTAGGGATGGTTCACATCACTCAGATCAAGAAGTGATCCAAACTCCTTACCGAGAAAGGCATACAACCGCATGCAAGGTGTCACAGCACCAAGCGTGTAGGCAGCAACTTTTGTTTTTTCAAATGGAGTATCAAGCATGCCGGGAGCTTTGCATCCTTCTACTTTTCCGGATGCTGTAGCTAACAAGAACTCAGTGTATCTCAAAGTTGCTGAGTTAACACTTACTTCTTTGTTGATGTCTAAATCCCAATCCTGCGAGGATCAGACAAACGTACTACTGAGAAAATACCATTTGATAGGAAAATCATAGTAATGATGTCATTGAATAAATATAAAGCTGATGACAGAAGATTTGAGAATAATTTTTAAGAATTGAGAAGCTAACTAGCACTAACATACAATTAATATTCAGTATCCAGGATGAGGAAGCCGCATGTACAAGCCATAGCTTTAATCAATATCCAAGTATGAAACTTTCTCACTATACTCCCCAAGTTCTGATGTAAAATAAAGTGATACTTTTACTAATTGCACTTGGAAATGAGAACCAAAAGGCATAGTAACAGTTTGACTCAAATTTTTGCTGTTGGATAAGCATTATTTAAAACACTTAGCCTCTAAGTTAGATACATGAAGTTAGTTCCATCTTAGGGACTCATGTTAACTGTGAAAGTTAATTCCATCTTAGGGACTCATGTTAACTGTGATGTTCTACTTCCAGTTAATATGAAATACATGAGCATGTAAAACAGGGAAGACCTTAATATTTTACCTGTACAAATGAGTCGTGCATTTTCAATTCTTCCATCACGCTTTTCCTCAAATCAGAAATTGCCAATTTATCATCATCGTCATCAGCACAATCTGCGGCCAGTTCATACCTAAAATCGCAGAAGCACAATGTTTATAAAGAAAACCAGAAAAACTATGAAAGCCTTTAATTGAAAAGTTTATACAAATTTTAACCATTTCTTCATATCTTATCACTGATAAGCTAAACAAAAAAAATTTCTCACATCCATTGTAACAAAATCAAATCATTTGATCAACTGCTAAAGACGAAATGATAACGTGGCACTAAATGAGAGCAGCTTCCCAGACCACCAAAACAAATCTCATTGTGAATAAGAATCATATCCTATGTCAAGGAATAGTTAGGTAATAAAATCATTTGGCAGACATGAACAACCAAACTAAATATGAAGCGAGAAACAGCCTTATAGAATCTTTAAAATCATTCCAAGGGAACCTAGAGTCTATAGAATCTTTAAAATCATTCCAGTCTCTAACATTATCTATCTACATTCATCTTCACTTTGAAATTTAAAGGATCAAAATCAACTTCTATAACAAAGTATCAAGCATCATTTTATCCTCAAATCAGGAAATTCATAGAGAAACTAAGTATCCGAGAAGAGAACTTACGCGTGAGCAAAGGCCTTAAGGAAATGAACATCCTGTGCAATATACTGACGAAATGTGTCGATCTTGAGATTTCCGGCGGCTAAACAGACGGCGAAGGGGCTATAGATAGAGAAGAGACACTCTCTGTTAAACTTGATCCATAGCTTCCCTGGAAGTGCTTCTTCCGAGGTAGGGGGAATCGACAACGATGAAGAGAAAGCGACCGCCGTCATTATTGGAGTAGTCGCCGATCGGAAGACCGGAGACTTGGTGCGAAACCAGAGAGAACGGATCGGCGCGGTGGTGTGTGGAGATCGGAGGAGACCGAGAGATGAGTTGTTGATGAGGCGCGTGGGGAAGAGGAAGCGCATAAAATGAGAGAGAAGGCAAAAGAGAGCTTCGCTCGTTATGCAAGGAAGGTGCTTGTGGGTAGATAGATGCAGAGACGAGAGAACGCACTTTTTTGTTATTTCCCTTGTAAATTGTTTTTTTTCCCTTCTCAACTGGATAATTTATTTATCATGTACTAGGTTACTTATCACTTATGAGATTTATTTTATATTACAATAATATTTTTAAAAACTTATGTATTAAGTTATTGTGATATTAAATTTAAATATTTGATACTATTTGTAAATTTTACCAAATTTTGACATTATATCGTAAATCTTTGTCAAAATTATTAAAAACGATTAATAATAAAAAATTTAAGATAATTATGTTTGAAAATATAATCTTGTGAAGTACTTTTTCAAGATAATAAAAGCATTAATAAGTGAACAAAAAAATGAAACAACAAATAGTTATAACAAAATAATTTACGGTTCAAAATTATTGTTTAAGATAGTGACTAAAACTGTACTTTAAAAAATAAAATATTTTTTTGTAAATATTTAATTCTAAGAACCTTTTTTTAATCTTACAATAATATATGTTTTAGTAACTTCTTAAATATTTGCAAATTATTTTTTGTAAAATGGATCCATTGAACAACTAATATGTAGAAATGAAGATAATATATCAAAACAAAAATAGGGTTGAAAATACATGAGTGTTAAATGAACACATAAGGTAGAAATATATATATGTGTTGAAAATTTATAATAAAAATGTAACTCCCATAAATATTTTTTTGGTATATTTAGAATGATAAAGGATGCGACGCTCAAATTATTTTCTAAGACAATGATTAATTATTCTAATTTTCAAAAAAACAAATTAGACAAATGACAAATAAATATAGTTATGTCAGCACTTCTTAGGAAAAATAGGTAGAATAACCTTCATCTTTCCTTAAAAACATACAAAAAATCCTCAACTTTTTTATGAATTCTTAAACCCTCACCTTTTCATAAGTGGTAAAACAAATCCCTAACATTAATAAACTGAACTAAAATTATAAGAGATTCTTATATGAAAACAGCAATAAAAAAAAATTTAATTCATGATTTATTTTTTTCAAATTCGATTTTCTATTTTTCTCTCTAAATTAAGGTTTTTGCGATATAAAATTCTTTAACCATATAGTTGAGATTAGATAAATCAGTTTAGTACTATTAGAAGTTATGTTATATAAACTACAAAAAATTTTAGGACAACACATTTGATTTTTTTTGGTTGGTTCGAGTTTTCCTTTGATTTAAGAAATAATCAAAGTTATAACAAACTTTAGATTCAGCTGGAGGTTCAATTTTGGATTAAAAACATAGTTTCGGTGAGCACATTAAGTCTAATCCAACAAACTAATTGAACTACTAAATAATCCGAGAAATAAAAAACGGACCTAATATTCGAATAATTATCTCTTTCATATACATTCCTAATAATAAGGAAGGTTACTATATTACTGTTAACAACTTTAAGGCATGATTGGTTGGGTTGTAGAAAGCATCTACAACCTTAATTTTTTGCTACAGCCCTAAAATGTGCCAATCATGCTTTAAGTTCATTTTTAAAATCTATAGCCTAAATCTATTCTTTTCCTTTTTTGAGCTGTAAAAACAATATTTCCTAAAGCCTTATTATTTTGGCTGTAGAAATTTTAGAAAAAAATATTCAGCTTTTTACTTTCTTTCTCATACATTATAACGTACTAGATAAGGCCCGTCTATTTAGGCGGGTATAAGATACAAAAATAAATTTTTATCGATAGTATTTGAATATTATATAGCAATCTATATATTTTTTTGATATTTAATTTAATAATTATTGGTTTAAACAAAATTTCAGTCTTATGCATTCTATTTTAATTATATACACTCAATCT